>Ga0099364_10000744_pt1 | contig 55419 bp, 42 predicted proteins | sample TergutTh196P3_FD_73070 | JGI IMG/M metagenome (GOLD analysis project Ga0099364, IMG submission 73070) | Microcerotermes parvus P3 segment gut microbial communities from Pointe-Noire, Republic of the Congo - Th196 P3 | ecosystem: Host-associated > Arthropoda: Insects > Digestive system > Gut ... | reverse complement strand
ATCTACGGCTTTTTAGAGAAGCCAAATAACTACTGGCGGTTATGCGAAGTTCTAAAGGAAACTCTTGGAACAGTGGATCCCACAAGATGGATACATAAGGGAGATTACAGGGAAGGAGTGCAGAACTTTATGGTAGGCGGCTGCCAGCCCGGTGACATGAACATAAAAAGAACCAATTTTGCGCCTAACATTGTGGAATTCGGAGCAATTTCCATTCCCTGTATGGAAACTTTAAAGAAAATTATCCCCGAAGATAAACTCTGGCCGCCCCACTGGGATACCTGGGAGTATTGGGGACTTTTTTATGACAATTTGTTTAAATTCGGCAAGGTGGAAATGGGGAACTCCCTGGAAGAATTTATTTTTAATGCACAGAGTTACGAAGCTAAAGTTGTTAAGGAGCAGATAGAAGTCTGCCGCCAGAGGAAGTACAGGCCCATAGGCTCCATGTATCTTTACTATTGGTCAGACCCTGTTCCCATGATGGGTTCAGGCTTGCTGGATTACTACCGCAAACCCTACATGGTTTACGATTCCATGAAGGCTGTTTATACGCAAGTTTTGGCGAGTCTTGAATGGAACGCCGACCCCTACATTATAGGGCGCGATAAGATCTTTAAACCTGCAACTGACTTTGTTGCCAAGCTTTGGGTAACCAATGACAGGGAACAGCTTAAAGACTGTAAGATTAGCTGGAAAATTGTAAACGAAGCAACACAGAATGTTGTTTTGGAAAAATCCTTTGTATCCAGTTTGGACGCGGATTCCAGTGAGGTTATTGATCACATAGTGTGGCCCATACCCATGGGTCCCGATGTAAGGGGAAACTACAAGGTTAAGTTACTGGTAGAAGACAGCGCAGGCAAGGTTCTTTCCGATAACTACACAGACATTATTGTTCAATAAATGATTAATGCCGGGTGTGCTTTTAGCCGCCCGGCACTTCTTAAAGGTGATTTATGAATTCCATAGAAATATTTGAAGTTGGTCCCAGGGATGGACTACAGCCTGAGCCTGTTTTTGTAGAAACAGAAAAAAAAATTGAACTTGTAAACCGGCTAACAGAGGCAGGCTGTAAAAAGATAGAGGTAACATCCTTTGTTAATCCAAAATGGGTGCCTCAAATGAGTGATGCCAGGGAAGTATTACAGGGTATAAACAAAAAAAAGGGTGTTGTGTATAACGCTTTAGTTCCCAACATGAGGGGCTTTGAAAGAGCAGTAGAATGTGGTTTGGAAGAGGTGGTCACAATTATGAGTACCAGCGAAAGCCATAATAAGAAAAACCTTAACTGCAGTGTTGATGAATCCCTTAAGGCTGTACAAGAGATTAACATTGCCGCAAAACAAAAGGGCATAAGGGTGCGCTCCTACATCGCAACCGTATTCGGATGCCCTATGGAAGGCGCTATGGATCCCAAAAAAGCTCTGGATATAGCCCTTGCTCTGGAATCCTTTGGCTCTTACGAAATTTCTTTGGGGGACACCACCGGCATGGCAGATCCTGTCTCCGCCTACGAAATTCCAAAGATGATAGCTGCTGCACTTGGCAAAGCTTCCCTTGCAGTGCATTACCACAAGTACTTTGGTTTGGAACTGGCAAATAACCTTGCCTCCTACAATGCAGGGATACGCGTGTTTGACAGTGCAGCCGGCGGGCTCGGGGGCTGTCCCTATGCTCCCGGTGCCAGGGGAAACTGTGCAACAGAAATATTATGCGAAATGTTCCGCCGCATGGGTATAGAAACAGGAATAGATCAGGCAAAAATAGAAGAAACAGGAAAGTATGCAGAAACTCTAAGCACATTACTGCATCAAAAGGAAGGTGTACAATGTTAGACGCAATTAAGAGTGATTATTTTAGCGGTAAAATTAAAACACAGAATTTAGAGCAGGAAGTTTTTGTTAAAGTTTGCAATGGAGATCCTGCAAAGGTAAAGGATGCCTGCCGTATTGCAGCGGAGATACGTTGTGATTTTTTGGAAAGTAAAACCGGAAAAAACCTTTCCCAAATAAAAAATGCCCATATAGACACATGTGGCTTAAAAGATACTGCCATTCTTTCAGGAATAGAATCCAAAATAGGAGGGGCGATTTTACCCATGGGTTTTGCAGGGCCGGCTAAAATCTGCGGGCAGTATGTAAGTCCCGAAGAGGACATATACATTCCTCTTGCGACTAACGAAGCCGCCCTTGTCGCCGGAGTTCAGCGGGGGCTCAAGGCAATAGCCCTTGGTGGCGGTTTAAAAACCCTTGTTCACTATGATGCCATGACAAGGGCGCCTTTAATAGAAGCACCTGATATTTACACGGCAAGGAAATTTATTGACTTTGCAACGGGTAATAGCCAATACATAGCGGAACTGCAAAAATGCATTCCCGATCCCTTTGTGCGCCTTGAGGACATAGAATTTTATCAGCTAGGTACCAAGGTATTTTTGCGCCTCATCTTTAAAACAGGGGACGCCATGGGAATGAACGGCGCCACAAAGGCAGCGGCGGAGATATGCCGTTATATACTTGCCAAAAATCCCGAATGGCGGCTTTTGACAATAAGCGGGAACATGTGCACAGACAAGAAAAACTCCCACATTAACGTCCTTAATGGCAGGGGAAAGTCCGTACAGACGGAAATTACCCTGTCCAACGAAGTTTTGGCAAGTGTTTTTAAGCCGGGTGTAAACGGAAGGTCAGTAGAAAAGCTCGTTTTCCATAAGTGTTACCTGGGCTCTAACTTAAGCGGTACCATTTCCGGCTTTAATGTGAATGCTGCAAATACTGTGGCTGCCTTTTTTGCTGCAACAGGTCAGGACATGGCTCATGTTGTATCTTCTTCCTCCTGCTTTGTCCAGGCAGACGAAGTGGAAGGTGGCTTGCATTTTATGCTCTCTCTGCCCTGCATGGAACTTGCAGCCATGGGCGGAGGAAGCATGTTTGGAACTGCCAAGGAAGCTCTGGAACTTTTGGGCTGCGGTAAAGTAGGCAAGAGCATAGACGATAATACCAGTGTAAAGCGTCTTGCAGAAATTGCTGCAACTGCCATTACTGCCCTGGAATTAAACACAGCCTGCGCCCAGGCTGCCGGCTACGAAATGGCAGATTCCCATGTAAAACTTGCCAGAGGTGAAAAGTAGGAACACAGAAGTGCAAGCGTTATGCGCAATTTGTCATTGACTAAAAAAGCTTATTGTGTAATCATAAGATGATGAGGCAGACAGCAAGATCGTGGAAGTTCAATCTTACAGCAATACTGGGAGCCGAAACCCTTGCAATGATAGGCTTTGGTTTATCCATGCCCATAGTTCCCCTTTTTTTACAGGAGGACATAGGCATTACAGACCCTGTTGCCTTAAACGCCTGGGTAGGAGCCATACAGGCTTCCGCTGCTATTTCCCTTGCAGTTTTCGCACCAATTTGGGGTCATCTGTCAGATATCTTTAGCCGCAGAACCATGCTCCTAAGGTCGCTCTTTGGCGGTGCAATAGTAATTTCCCTTTCCGCCTTTGTTACAAGCCCCGCTCAGTTTTTAATTCTTAGAACTATACAGGGCTGCCTAACGGGAACCGTCGCTGCGGCAACCGTTCTTGTTGCAGGTATTGCTCCGGCTGCTCAGGTGGCATTTGCCCTGGGTATGCTTACAACAATGATTGCCGTAGGTAATTCATTGGGGCCTGTATTTGGCGGCTTAATTGCTGATCTCTTTAGTTACAGGGTTGCCTTTTTTTCTACAGGTATAGTATTGGCTTTGGCAGCTTTAATTGTCTTAAAATTTGTAGATAAAGATGTTCGTCCCAAAGTAGATGGAGAAAGTCCAAGAAAATTTACCCTGCTTCCTGATGTAAAACCTATAAAGTCTTCCGCCATACTTATGTCTATAATGTTGGTGGCCTTTATCATAAGTACAGGAAATTCAATTCCCGGTCCCACCCTCCCTCTATTTTTAAGAGAACTTATTGTAGGGGTTTCCGATGAACCTGTTCTTATAGGATCTTCAGTAGGACTTGTAATGGGGGTAGGAGCGGCTTTTACTGCCCTTGCTGCGGTGCTGGTTGGTAAGTTTGCCGGAAAAATTGGCTACTGGAAGGCACTCTTCATTTGCCTTGCAGGTGGTGCGTTTTTTTCCATCCCTCAGACTTTTGTAAGTACTGTTTTTCAATTAACAGTACTAAGGGCAGTTTCTTCATTTTTTATAGGCGGCACCGGCACTTTGACTAATGCCATTGTGGCAGTTACAGCAGACAGGAATAACCAGGGTACCATTTACGGGATAAAATCTTCTGTTGCATCAGCCGGGATGGCGCTTGGACCAATTATTGGAGCGTCTTCTGCCATGCTTAGTTACAGGCTAGTCTTTTTTGTGTCGGCCGTAATTTTTGCACTGGGAGCTCTACTAACAAAAATTAATACACCAAAAGCTTCTTCTGTTTAATTGATCAATATTGTATACTGCTTCCATGTCCATTAATGCAGATCACTATAAAATTAAAGCCCTTGTCTTTGATTTGGATGGCACCATACTTACAGCAGATAATAAATTAACTCCAAGAACCGTAAATGCAATAAAAAAATGTAAAGAGCGCGGCATTAGGATTATTATTTCAACAGGAAGGGTAATTTCCGCTGCAGAGCCTTACCGCAAGGCTATCTCTGCAGAAGGGCCTATGATCTACCTGAATGGTTCTATTCTTGCAGATATGGATAAGGGCGGCATAATTAAAACTACCTGCATGGATGTAGATACTGTAAATTACTGCATTGATCTTGCAAGAAAAATGAATATCTACTGTCAGATCTATATACATGGCGGCAGGCAAAACGAAAAGGAGCTGCTCTTATATGCTGAAAATGACTCTCCTTACAGGGAAAGTTACCATAAACACACGGGAGTATTGGCAGAAATTACAGATCTTAAAACTAAGCTTCTTGATCCGGATTACCATGATGTAATAAAGGTCATGTTTCTTGCAGAGCCTGAAGATAACCTTGGTGTAAGAGCAGATCTGGAAAAAAATATAGGAGAAATGGTTTATATAGTACAAACCTACAGGACATTTCTGGAAATTCTTAACAAGGATATTTCCAAGGGTAAAGCGCTTTCTTATGTAATGGATATGTTTTCCCTAAAGCCTGATGAAGTGATTGCCTTTGGAGACGAAGAAAATGACATACCCATGTTCGAGGCAGCCGCCTTTTCCGCTGTTCCCTCCAGTGCCAAAGAAAGCGTAAGAGCGAAAGCCACAACGGTAGTAGGCCCCAACACCGAAGAGGGAGTGGCCAAGTTCCTTGAAGAGTTTTTCAATCTAAGTATTTAGCTTAGCACCCGTGGTTATTTGCATGCAGGAATGTATCTCAAACCAAGAATTGATAAGCTTTTACAGTATATTTTAGTACGGCGAGAACAGTGGACATAAAAAATTTGTTGAGCCACAAGTCTGTTTAGCTACTAAGGTGCGAAACCTTTTTTATGGCCGCTGTTCCCGCAGGTTTGATCATTATACTTATGGGTTGAGCACTAGACCAGCAGGAAATTTCATGTCATAATTCTGCATGGAAGCCCACATTAACACAAATAATTTTTTAGATGCATTATCCTACGATGACGTACTTTTGGTGCCGGGGTACACTGATGTCCTGCCTAAAGATTGTGACACAAGTACCATGCTCTGTAAAAGCTTAAAGCTCAATGTGCCTGTTATCTCCGCCGCAATGGACACTGTAACCGAAGAAAAACTCGCCATTGCCCTTGCACTGGAAGGAGGAGCCGGAGTTATACACCGCAACCTTAGCCCGGAAGTGCAGACCAGGCAGGTAAGTAACGTTAAGCGCTATCTTAACTGGATTATAGAAAACCCCGTTACGGTAAGGGATAACGCCCTTATAGGGGATCTAAAAATGCTCCTTAGCAAATACGATGTATCAAGCGCTCCTGTACTAAATTCAAGGGGTAAGCTGGTTGGAATTATAACCGGCAGAGACCTCCGCTTTTGCACTGACGATTCCTTAAGGGTAAGCGATGTAATGACCAGGAAAGTCATTGTAGAGCATGGAGAAGCCTCCGAAGCCAGTGCAAGGGAAAAGTTCGATAAGTTTAGGATAGAAAAGCTCCCCGTAGTTGATGATCAAAACATGCTCACAGGTCTTATAACAGTAAGGGACATGGAAAAAAGGGTGCTATACCCCAAAGCCGCAACTGACAGGGCAGGCAGGCTCATAGTGGGTGCTGCAGTTTCCCCCCAGGATTATAAACAGCGTCTACCACTATTAAAAATTGCCAGGGTGGATTTTATAGTTGTAGATACTGCACACGGAGATTCCAAAAATGTTCTTGATGCAGTCACTGATATTAAAAAGACTTTTGATCTTCCTGTTATAGGGGGAAATGTAGTCTCCAGGGATGGCACAAGACGCCTAATAGATGCCGGAGCCGATGCTGTAAAAGTTGGTATAGGGCCCGGTTCTACCTGTACAACCAGGGTTGTAGCAGGAGTAGGGGTGCCGCAGTTTACCGCAGTTATGGACTGTGCCGAAGAAGCTGCAAAAAATAAAATCCCTATTATTGCCGACGGCGGAATAAAGTTTTCCGGCGACATTACAAAGGCAATAGGGGCCGGCGCCGATGTAGTTATGATAGGTAATCTCTTTGCCGGTTTAAAGGAAGCTCCCGGGCAGGAAATTATCTTTGATGGCAGGTTCTATAAAACATTCAGGGGCATGGGCAGCCTTGGTGCCATAGACGATGGCTCAGGCGACCGCTATCAATTAAGTAAGGATGAAACCCCCGCTCCCGAAGGTATAGAAGGGCGTGTTCCCTACAAGGGCGAACTAAAGGATTTCCTTTACCAGCTTGTTGCAGGGCTCAGAAAGGGTATGGGTTATTGCGGCTGCAAAAATATTGATGAGCTTAAAAAGTATAAAAAGTTTGTCCGTATTACTGCTTCCGGCTTAAGGGAAAGTCATCCGCACGATATAACCATTACCCATGAAGCGCCTAACTACTCAAGATCTTAAAAAATATCTTGATAAGCTCTATCTGTATAACAACAAGGTAGAATTCACCTATACTGATCCTGTTAAATTCCCCCGCCGCTACAAGAGCAAAAGAGATAAGGAAATTTCAGCCTTCATATCTGCCACCATAGCCTGGGGGCGAAGGGATATGATACTTAGATCCTGTGAAAAAATTTTTATGCTTATGGGCAATAGCCCATATAGTTACATAATGGAAGAAAAGTATAAAAATCTAAGAAAAAGACCCCTGGGAAGATCCTTACACAGAACTTTTTTTGAAGAAGATCTCCTATATTTGTGTAAGGGTTTTAATGCATATTATTCAAAAAACAGTAGTTTAGAGACACTTTTTGCTTCTACCGGGGATTTATGGGAGGGAATAGGCCTTTTTAGAGATATGATGGCGGATGCCAACAAGAGCTACTCCAAGCATGTGGCAAATCCCGCTTCTTCTGCCTGTAAACGCCTTTTTCTTGCTCTGCGTTGGCTGGTTCGCAGGGAGGGACCTGTAGATCTGGGTTTATGGAAGGGAATCTCTCCCTCTTCTCTATATATACCCCTCGATGTCCATGTAGGCAGAGTGGCAAGGCAACTGGGTCTTCTTGCAGTCTTACCCGCAGCAAATAACAAAAAAGCAGTTATTGACTTAACGGAAAAACTAAGGGAACTATGCCCGGAAGACCCAATTAAGTACGATCTAGCCCTTTTTGGCAGTTCTGTATCATAAAACACACTCAAAAAGCCTTTAAACATCCTCATAAAATCATGCGACTTGATATATTTGCCTTTTCCTTCATGTTTTTCGCCTGCAAATTATTTTATGAGGATGTTTAAAACTTTGTAATGATTTTTTTAATGTACATTACTTCACAGTATATACTTGCAGGCAGGAAAAACACCCTGAAAATAATTTGCAGGGATAGAGATATCAGGTATAGTTTATTAATGAAGTCGCATGATTTTCAGGGTGTTTTTCCCTGCTTGCTGGGTCTGTTTAGCTACTAAGGTGCGAAACCTTTTTTATGGGCGCTGTTCCCGCTGGGTTGATCATTATACTATCAATAATAAAGCTTGAATTTGTTTTACATTAGATATACATTATAGCTAAGGGAAGGAGAAATATATGAAGAAAATCACTTTCGCAGTAATTGCTTTCGCTCTTGTTTTGGTCTTGTCGTCCTGTGCCGATATACTGTCCGCCGGGGACAAGTTTTTCACAAATTCCTGGGGGAGCGCATTTTCCCGGACCTTCGATCCCAGCAATATCAGTATTAATGCTAACAATGCCAATGACTGGATTGCCAGAGCCAACGGTAACAGCGACCTTGCATACGCCGTTGCCCAAAAGATAAATCAGGATTTAGCTGCCGGTAAGGTAAGTGAAGCAGATAAGCCTGCCATGATAGATGCCGGTGTAAAACTCTCCATAGAGGCATCCGGAATAGGCGTTTCACTTTTTACCAATGCCTTTAGCGAGATAGAAAACCTACTGGATGATGAAGGTGATCCTGCCGAACTCATACAAAATATTTTTTCCAATATACAAAGTGATTTTGTAGGTAATAACGGTGCGAATGTTGCCAATAACCTTGCAGGTATTATTAATGGTACTAATGATAATTCAACACCAAATAGTCCAAAACTAAATGAAGCTTATGCTGACAGTGCTTCTGTTAACGATATAGTTATGGCAGTTACTGTATTAACCTTGGGTGTTTTTGCAGAGAACAATATGACAGCCAATTCTGATAGCCTTGAAAGTCTTGATGATATAACTGGCATAGAGCATATTGATGAAAACGGTATTACTATAAACCCTGCAACTGCAAGTCCAAATGTTGTTGCCTTGGCAGCATTTTATAATACACTAGCGGATGGCCGTCTTGATGATGATTCTTTCTTTAGCGGTTTCTTTGATATTTTTAAACCCTAATACGAGCAGATAAGGAGAACACAGATGAAAAAATTAATACCTGTATTGCTTGCAGTTCTTTTAATCTTCCCCGTTTTTGCCGACAGGCAGGCTATGCCCCGCTTTAGTATGCCAAACCCCATGAGTAATGGTATGGGCGGTCCTCATATAGCCCTAACGGATAACGTATATTCATTAATTGTTAATCCCGGTGCCATTACGCGCACTAACCAAAGGAGCTTTTTTAATCTTGCTCCCTCCATCTTAAGCCCCGGTTTAATGGCGGAACTCTTTACCCCTGTAATGGATATGGCTATGGGTATGGGGGACGAAGATTCCATGTCCGATATCATAAGCGATTTTTTAACTCCCCTTGCAAATCAGGGCGGGCGTATTGCTGTAGGGCTTGAACTTCAGGCACTTCCCCTTATCTCCTTTGCCTCTGTAAGAAGCGGTTTTGGATTTGCCTTTTGGCAGCGTATGTATTTTGATGTAAGGCTGAATGGTCTAAACTCCGAAGCAAGTGTTTTTGTAGACGCCATGGCGCCCATAGGTTTTGGTTTTAAAATCCTCGATACAGACAGGCATGTAATTGATGCTGGTATAACAATTATGCCTTTCGCCCGCACCATGGCTAATTTGGGGCCTGTCAGCGCATTCGATTTAATCGATGATGTAGAAGATCTAATGGACGATTTTAATCTCCCCTTTATAGTAGGTGGGACCCTTAGTGCAGGTTTTATGTACCGTGTAGGAGATGGATTAAGACTTGGTCTTACATTAAACGATATTTTTTCCTATGGTCAGGAAGTGTTTAACTTATCTTCAGAAGGCAGTACCGACAATAGTAACACAAGCTATTATATCCCATTTACCATGGATATGGGCGTAGCCTACAGTTTGCCTTTGGGCAGATTGTTTAACCTTGACCTTGCCTTTAGTTGGCACAATGTATTTAATATTTTCCAGCAGAAAGACTATTTTAATGACAATGCCATATTGGACTTTAGTTTGGGTGCGGAGTTTAAAATCATTAATATCTTTAACTTCCGCTTTGGTGTAAGAGAAATGCTTCCTTCCATAGGTTTTGGATTAGAACTTGGTCCCTTTAAGATAGACACCGCATGGTATGGTAGAGAGTTTGGTATAGAACCCGGCGACTTCCCTGTATCAACAATAGAGTTGTTGATCTCCTTCCGTCCGGAACCCAGACCTACTACCAGGTTATGGAATAGACGCAGTTTAGTTGGTCTTTTTGGAGGACCGGAGAGCTATTAGTACAGTATATAACTGGGAGCAGTATCTAAAGGAACTCCGCTCCTCCCTTCCGGAAAAAGTCGGGAAAAATCCTGTTCTTTTACTGATTTCGGGAGGCGTGGATTCCACAGTCCTTGGAGCACTGCTCCTTAAAATTCTGGATCCGGATCAGGTACATCTAATGTACATGGATACGGGTCTTATGCGTAAAAACGAAACAGAAAATGTAAAAAGCACCCTTAATGCATTAGGTGCAAAGCATGTCCATATTATTCCCTGCGAAAATGATTTTCTTAAAGCTTTAAAGGGTAAAACAGATCCTGAAGCAAAGCGCAAAGCTATAGGGGACCTTTTTATAAAGATACAGGAAAGGGAAAGCAAGCGTCTTGGGCTCCCTTCTTCCTGCTTCCTTGCCCAGGGTACCATTTACCCTGATATAATAGAAAGCGGAACATCGTCTGATACAAAATTGGTAAAAAGCCACCACAATGTAGGAAGTCCCTTGGTCGATGCAAAACGCAAGGCAGGTCTTGTTATAGAGCCCTTGGCTTCCCTTTACAAGGATGGGGTACGTTCCCTTGGGCAATTCCTAAAAATCAGCGATGCAGTCATTAAGCGCCACCCCTTTCCCGGTCCCGGAATTGCTGTGCGCATACTGGGAGAAGTGACAAAGGAAAAATGCGATTTGCTCCGTGAAGCCGATGCAATCTTTATAGATGAATTAAAAAAACGCCGCAGTTCCGGCGGGAAGAGCCTCTATGATGAAATATGGCAGGCTTATGCAGCACTGCTGCCTATACGCTCAGTGGGTGTAAAAGAGGGGAACAGAAGTTATGGCTGGGTTATAGTCTTAAGAGCGGTAAACTCCAGCGATGCAATGAGCGCCAGTGTATATCCCTTTAATATGAAAGACCTTTTGGAAATTTCAGCCGCCATTACAAAAGCCCTTCCGCAAATAAGCCGGGTAGTTTACGACACATCGAGCAAACCTCCCGCTACAATAGAGTGGGAATGAGCAAAAATTTCGGGAGCTTTGCAAAAACCTCCCGCCACAATAGAGTGGGAATAAACTAAAATTTCGGGGGTTTGCTAAACCCCCGGGTGAAATCTACCAGCAGCACCAGGCGTTATGTAATCCCCTGTGATGACCACGGCTGACATTCCTGCCCATGGGAACATTGTTAAAACCGGGATTTACCTGTGGTACATTCTGAGCTGCAAAATCATAGCTTCTGCCTGCTACAGTTAACTGTGTCAACCTTAGGCTATTGCCCATTACATAGGCATCAACTGTAACCCTTGCATTTTCCACAAGGCCGTCAACAAAGCCAACTAACTGACGAAGTTCCGGAACAAAGTAAACGGCTGTTCCTGTGTTAAGGGCAATTTGTCCGTTTTGCAGTTGTAAGCTTCCCTCCAGGCGTACAGTACTGGCTGGCACCTGATTCCATCCCCAGCCCTGGCTCCATACTGTACCTTTAAGAGCCAGCATGATAAGAATTGCAAAAATTATTTTTTTCATTTTATCCTCCAAAAGTTTATCTAACCCTAATTTAACATAAAATTGTGTCTTAATTATGACTTTTATTTTATATTTTTGAAGTGTCCAGCATCCTGGTGCCGTAATAGTATATGGATTATGACCCTTTAAGCAAGGCTGTAAATGATCTATTTGGTCTGTCTTACCTTTTCCCCTATCAGAGGCTTGTAATTGCCAATATACTCGAGGCTGCAAGTGATGCGGGGATAAAACTAAATTGGTCAACAAATGTTGTTACAGAATCTGCTGCAAATGCAGTTAACGATGTTTTATCGGACAGGGAAAGCATGGGTCGTCAGATTGTTATCCTTCCTACAGGGGCAGGAAAATCTCTTTGCTTTCAACTGCCTGCCATGCTAATGGATAAACCCACTTTGGTAATATACCCCATTCTTGGCTTAATGGCGGATCAGGAACGCAGGTTATCGGAAAGGGGCTTTGCACCTGTAGTGCTGCGTGGATCGCAGACTATGGAAGAAAGGGAGGAAATTTTTTCCAAGCTTAAATCCGGTAAAAGTAAATTCATAATAGCCAACCCCGAGATACTTCTTACTCGGGGAATTTTTTCCAGATTAAAAGATATGGGTATAGTTCATATTGTAATCGATGAAGCTCACTGTGTAAGCGAATGGGGCGAAAGCTTTAGGCCTTCCTATCTTGAGATTAACAAAATTATTAAAGAAGCGGGTTCTCCTTTGGTAACTGCCTTTACTGCCACAGCAGGAAGCGCTGTACTTGAAAAAATAGAAAAATATATTTTTGGCAGCTTAGGTGCTGCACGAATTGTAGGAAACCCGGACAGAAAAAATATTTATTACAGCTCATGCGGCTGTCTTGTAAAAAATCTGGCGGTAAGGGATCTTCTGCATACAATGGAAAGACCTGCGATTGTCTTTTGTTCTTCCCGCCCGGCAACGGAAAAACTTGCGCTTTATCTTAGGAATGAAGCTGTTAAGCCTTGCGCCAGGCCGGGAGCCAAACTTCATTTTAATGATATAAGGTTTTACCATGCAGGCTTAAGCAGGGAAGAAAAAAAAGAATGCGAAGACTGGTTTTTACATAATCCAAAGGGTGTGTTAACTGCTACATGCGCTTATGGTTTAGGTATAGATAAAAGCGATATACGCACTGTTATACACAGGGATACTCCTCCCTCTGTAGAGGCCTATCTTCAGGAGTCCGGAAGGGCAGGGCGGGACGGCCTTGGCTCCGGGGCTGTCCTACTGTGGGGGCCCGAAGATGATAATTACCTTGCGCTTGCAAAATCGAAAGAGGAAAGGCTGCGTTTAGAAAAGTTATTGTTATACGCAAGGGATCCCATTAGGTGCAGGAGGGATGCTCTTTTGGATCTTCTGGATTATGACGGAGAGAGGGACAGCCCCGGTGCAGCTTGCTGTGATGTCTGCGAGAAAAAATTCTCACCTTATTACCGTGAGCAGAAAAGTCTTGTAGATTTTTTTAAGAAAAACCGGGGACGCTATACCAGTCCCGAAGCTGTAAAAATACTATCCTGTGCCGAAAACATTGGCTGGACAGAGGATGATGCAGAAGAAGCGGTGCTATATTTAATTAAAGACAAAAAGTTAAAAATATCGACTAACCCTTTATGGAAAAGAAAAATCTTCTGTGTTTAAACCACTAAACCCTGTTCGTTTTTAATTGTGGTGCTTTCACTGTGGCCGGGGTATACCTTTATATTTTGATCCATGGATAATAGCCTTTTTAAACTGTCGTAGATTTTGCTCTCACTGCCGCCTGGTAAGTCTGTCCTTCCCCAGGTGTTTTTAAATAGGGTATCGCCGCTGAAAAGAATCCCTGCCTTTTCGTCGTATAATGCAATACTGCCCCTGCTATGACCGGGAAGGTGCAATACTTTAAAAGGGCCTATTATACTCCCCTCTTCCAGGATTATGTCCGCTTCGGGCAGTCCTTTCCACAGAGCATCAATAAATGCGGGAGAACCCCCTGCTCTTATTATGCTTTCGTGGTGTAGTTTAAGGGAATCCATACCAAGGTAATTTGCTTCTAGCCTGTGTATGCATATCTCTATTTTATGGTTGAATGCCTTAATTAGATCCGGAACTGCGGCAAGATGATCAAAATGCCCGTGGGTGAGTATGATGTGCGAGGGAATTAATTTTAATTTATTAAGAGCGGAAACTATTTTTTCTGCATCTCCCCCGGGATCTATTACCATGCAGTAATTGTCCTTATAAGGGTGTATCCAGCAATTTGTTTCAATTTCTCCTACAACTATACATTCGCTCATAAAATTATTATATTCTTTTTCATTTTTTAGTGCTACTATTCTATATATGCAGTTTGAATTAACAGAATCATTAATTGGCGATATTCTCTTTTTTATGGAAGATCAGAACGGCGATTTTTATGTTGATGCTGTAGAAGGAATTGTAATTGGAGGTATGGAAGGGCTGGATTTTTACCTGGATGAGAATCCGGAAATTGACAGGGAGGATACGTCACGTTTTTTTGATCTTCCTGCCTGGAACTCATCCGATGGCTTTGATCTTATGGAACAGTTTGCTTCAAGAGTACGCGATCCCATTATCAGAAACGAATTAAAAAGTACTCTTAGCCATGGAAGGGGAGTATTCAGGGCTTTTAAGAATGCACTTGGGAACCACGCAGAAACTGAAAAACAATGGTATGCATATAAAGAAAAAAAAATGAAGGAAGAAATTCTCTTTTGGTATAATTCTTTAAGAGAGGAATGGGGGCTTGAGAGAATAGGGGGAGAGCCGGAAGAAACTGAGGACCTTGTTTTGGAAGATTTCCGTTTTCGTCTTTTTTCCGATGAAGATTGGGAGAAAGCAAGGGAACTTCACAACAGCTGCCTTGAAGAAATAAAGGCAGTTCTTGCCGATAAGGGTTTAAGGACTTTAGCGGAAAAAATAGTTAAGGAATCTCCTGTCTTCCTGCCCATAAGGGATGGAAGCAGACTTTACGCATTGTTAGGCGAAACTGCAGAAGGAGAATTTGCATCTTACATTGCAGGGATTATTGAGAATACAGTTTTGACAATTTATAATCTGGAAGTAAAAGAAGAATACCGAGGTCTTGGTATAGGAGAAACCCTGTTAAAAAAGTTTGTAGATAACTTTAGCGCAAAAGATGTAAGCCAGGTTTTTTTGGATCTCCCTTCCTGGGCAGAGGGTTTCTCCAGAGTTTTACTTAGGGAAAGTTTTCATCCCTACATGGTTAGGTATAGATTGGATCTAAGGGAGAGAGGCAACTAATTTTATTTTTCCGTGCTTCTCTTTTGATATGTGATCTACATCGTCTGTAAGCCAGTCCATAATTTCCAGCATCTTTGTTTCCCACTTATACTCTTCTTCTTTTTCTTTGTCAGTAGGCGAATGATTATGCTCTATATCAATTTCCGCATAGCCACAGATCATGTCTCCCGCATTCCAAATTGTGAAATTGTTTGTGTGGCTTCTTTCTATTTTTTGCCCTGCCTTTGGTGTTATAGCATCATGCCTTTTTTTATACTCTTCCAGGCAGCCGGCCTTAAGCCTTGTTAGAAAAACCCTGTGACGTACTTTACTTTTATCTTCTCTGGGAATACCTATTGCGCTATACATTAGGCGCATGTTACCGGGAGATGCAATAAAATATGCCTTTGATGAAAGTTCTTCTTCAAAAAAGGATTTAATAGTATTATCATCTATATTTGACTCTGCTTCGTAGTATCCAAAAACTAAATCTTCTATATTCCATAATGAAAAATTTTTTGCTGTATTAATTTTGTTTGCAAGATGCGAGACAAGTTCTTTAAGGGAGTTTAACGTCTCTGTAACGCTGCTTCCATTGCTTTCTTTAATTTTTAGGAGAAATGCCTTTCTTTCCATGTTTTAGAGTACCATGATACATTCCCTCCTGCAAGATTAAGCAGGACAGGAAGTTTAGCCTTAACTTTATTTTACAGTCTTGCTACACTTTGGCTTATGGAAACAATGAAGCGCACAGTTAACTGCGGGGAGCTTAGGAAATCCCAGGCAGGGAAAAAAGTGATTTTAAACGGATGGGTACACAGGAAAAGGGATCATGGGGGGATTTCTTTTATTAACTTAAGAGATCGTTATGGTATAAGCCAGGTAGTTGTAGACCCCGGTTCCGAAGAGCTTGCAAAAATATGCACAGAGCTTAGGAATGAGTTTTGCATTGCAGTAGAAGGAATTGTAAGAGCAAGACCAGATAACATGGTAAACACTGAAATGGAGACAGGCGAGATAGAAGTAGCTGCCGAAAAAATTCTTGTTTTAAACCGCTGCGAGGTCTTGCCTTTCCCTGTAGACGAAGAAAGTTCTGCCAGAGAGGAGCTAAGGTTAAAGTACCGTTATCTTGATTTGCGGTCGGCAGCCATGCAAAAAAGAATTAAACTAAGAAGCGAAGTTACCTACGCAATTAGGGAGTACCTTACAAAAGAGGGCTTTTTCGAAATAGAAACACCAACTTTCATACGCTCCACCCCCGAAGGTGCAAGGGATTACCTTGTTCCCTCCAGGTTATACCCCGGTAAATTTTACGCTTTACCCCAATCGCCTCAGCTCTATAAGCAGATACTAATGGTATCCGGCTTTGATAAGTATTTTCAGATAGCAAGATGCTACAGGGACGAAGATGCCCGCGGCGACAGGCAGCCGGAATTTACCCAAATAGATATAGAGATGTCCTTTGTAAGCAGGGATGATGTGCTTGATGTTACCGAGGGCTTCATGAAGTATGTGTTTAAGAAAACACTTAACCACGAGTTTAACGGAGCTTTTAGGCGTATCACTTATGAAGATGCAATGGAGCTATACGGTTCAGATAAACCGGATCTTCGTTATGAGCTTTTAATGCAGGATTTTTCCCCCTGGGTAGCCGGCGGGGATTTTCAGACTTTTAAAGATGTCCTAATGGAAAAAGATGGGGCTGTAAAAACCCTTGTTGTTCCCGGCAAAGGGGACTACTCCCGTAAGCAGATAGAAGACCTGGAAAATCAGGCTAAGATATACAGAGCCAAGGGCCTTGGCTGGATGAAGGTAAATCCCGCCGGGGAACTTGAAGGAGGACTTTCAAGGTTCTTTAGCTCACAGGCAGAGGAGATTTGCAAGGGGCTTGGGGCAAAGCCGGGAGATCTTATACTTATAGTAGCCGATGTTAAGCGCAAGGTAGCCAACACAGCTTTGGGTGCCGTGAGAAGCAAGTTGGGTAAAGACCTTGGGTTTTGTGATCCGGGTAAGGACGGCTCTTTAAAGTTTGAGTTTGCCTGGATTATTGATATTCCCCTTTTTGAATACAACGAGGATGCCAATAGATGGGAAGCTGCGCATCACATGTTTAGTTATCCCCAGGAAAAGTATCATGATACTTTGGAGAGCAATCCCGGAGAGGTAAAGGGAGACCTATACGACCTTGTTTTAAACGGTTTTGAGCTTGCCTCAGGTTCAATTAGAATACATGACCCTGATCTGCAAAAAAGGATATTTAACATCGTAGGTTTTGATCCCGAAGAAGCAGAGGCAAGGTTTGGTTTTCTTACCGAGGCATTTAAGTACGGCGCACCTCCTCATGGCGGGATTGCACCGGGGCTTGATCGTCTTGTAATGATAATGGCAGGAGAGACTTCCATTAAAGAGGTAATTGCATTCCCGAAAAATTCTTTTGCAGAAAATCTTTTGGACAGCAGTCCGGATTATGTCAGTCCTGAACAATTGGATGAGCTCAATCTAATTATTAAGGAAAAACCAGAATGAAAAGTTATCTGGAATTGTTATACGCCTTTGTAAGGGTAGGACTCTTTACCTTTGGTGGCGGTTATGCGATAGTTCCTGTCGTAGAAAGGGAGCTTATTAAAAGAAAAAGCTGGGTTACCATGGAAGAGGTAATGGAATACTACACCATCTCCCAAATAACACCCGGCTTAATAGGAGTTAATCTTTCTACTTTTATTGGCAACAGGCAAAAAGGAATTTTGGGCGGCATTATTGCAACCCTTGGCTTTGTTCTCCCGGGTACCACAATAGTTATTTTGGTTGCCATGCTCATTGGTAATATTGCAGACATCCCTGCCGTAGGACATGCCTTTGTCGGTATACGCATTGCCGTTGCTGCATTAATTTTGGATACTGTTATAAAAATGGTTAAAGGTGTTTTTAAGGACATTGCCGCCCTTGTTATTTATATCACTGTTTTTGGTATATCTATTTTACCTTTAGGCATACTGCCGAGTCAGATTAGATCTCCTGTTACCCTAGTTCTCCTTTCCGGATTGGCAGGTTTTATAATCTACAGCATGAAGAGGAAAAAAGCATGAATCTGCTTATCCTTGTTGCAGACTTTTTTAGGATAGGCCTTTTCTCCATAGGCGGCGGTCTTGCCACCCTGCCTTTCCTCTTTGAGCTTGCAGATAACGCCATAGGAATTAATTCCGCCGGCTGGCTCAGCCGTGAGATGATAGGCAATATGCTGGCTACAGCTCAATCCCTGCCGGGTCCCATAGGAGCGAATCTTTCCGCCTATGTGGGTTATGAGTATGCAGGTATCCCTGGAGCTTATATTGCCTCTTTAAGCCTTATTATTCCTTCCATAATTATAATTATTATAGTGTCTAGAACCCTGGAGGCATTTAAGGGCAGTGTTGTCGTACAAAATGTTTTTTCCGGTTTCCGTCCTGCCGCTGCCGCCCTGCTTTCTGCTGCAGGTTTTGGGGCAATTACCCTGTCCCTGTGGAATGCTTCAGCCCCAATTTGGTATGAATATATACGCTGGAAGGAAGGGCTCATTTTTATTGTACTTTTTATTTTGATTCTTAAACTTAAAAAGCATCCTATAGTTTATATAGCCTTGGCAGGTGTTCTTGGTGTGGTTTTGCAATTGTAAATGTGCTATAATTAAGAAAGAAAATATAAGGGGATAATTCATGAACGAAAATGTTGAGTTTGATTTTACAATTGAGTCTTTAGGAAAGCGTAATATAAAATCGCCCATAATAATGTCTACCAATAAAGGGGACAAAATTGCCAATTATGTAACAGATGACCAATTTATGATGCTCTTTACCGATGTTAAACCGGGTGCACAAAAGCCCATTAAAAAAAGCCATGTTTTGGAATGTGCAGGTCCAAGGGAAATGATTTATTTTACCCCTACTAATGTCCATGCAGGAATAGTTACCTGCGGCGGTTTGTGCCCGGGAATGAACGATGTTATAAGGTCTATTGTACGCTGTCTTTGGTATCGTTATGGAGTAAGACGCATATCCGGCATACAGTTTGGATACAAAGGTTTTCTCCCCGAGTATCAGTTCGAAGTAAAAGCCCTAAATCCTGATATTGTAGACGATATTCATAAGCTTGGCGGAACCTATTTAGGCAGCGCCAGGGGAGGCGGCAAAGAGGTAAGTAAAATAGTTGACTGTATGGAGCAGTTAAACCTGAATGTGCTTTTCTGTATAGGAGGCGATGGTACCCAAAGGGGAACCCTGGACATTGCCGACGAAATAGAAAAGAGAAAGCTAAAGATAGCAACAATAGGAATTCCAAAAACAGTAGACAACGATTTTGCAATAATCCAAAAATCCTTTGGTTTTGATACCGCTGTAGAAAAGGCAGTGGAAGTAGTAACTGCTGCACATATAGAAGCCGATTCCGCCATTAATGGTATAGGCCTTGTGAAACTTATGGGAAGAGAGTCCGGTTTTATTGCCGCACATACAGCCCTTGCAAGCCATGAGGTAAACTTTGTCCTTATTCCGGAAGTTCCCTTTAACCTGGAAGGTCCCAATGGCTTTTTACACCACCTTGAAGAGCGTCTTGAAAGAAGAGGCCATGCTGTAATTATTGTGGCAGAGGGTGCAATGCAGGAACAACTTCAGACGGATAAAAAAGTGGATGCAGGTGGAAACCTTAGGCTTATTGATGTAGGAACTTATATAAGGGATAGGATAAACAAGTACTTTGATGAAAAAAAGATAGAGATAAACTTAAAGTACATAGACCCAAGTTATGCAATACGCTCTGCTCCGGCTAATTCTGCAGATTCCATTTACTGCGAACGCCTTGGAAATGCCTCTGTACACGCTGCAATGGCAGGTAAAACAAAAGTAATAATAGGCTTGGTTAATAATGAATTTGTACACTTGCCCATTAAATCTGTTATATCTCACCGAAACCATGTAGATCCTGAAAGCAGTCTTTGGCGTGATACAATAGATGCAACTCATCAGCCTGCGCTTATGGTTAATATGTTTGGGGATCATAAAAAGCAATAAAAAGTTTAATGAACTAATATAATGCAGAAACACAGTGAGTAAATCAAATTTTCTTAAAGGGAAAAAGTTTTTATTTTCTGCCCTGTATTTTGGCGGCTTTGCTGCCTTTGCTACTTTTGCTCTTGATTTTGTTTTTTACAGCGAAAAGATAGGTTTTAGCAACACCGAGATTGGCCTGATCTTTGCCGTTAAACTCTTAATGGGAATTCTCTTTCAGCCCCTTTACGGCTTTTTATGTGATTACCTAAAATCTACAAGAATAGTCCTTCTTTTTATGTGCATTCTTTCTGCGGTGTTAAGCGCTTTTATTCCGCTTGCGCCTAATAAGATTATCCTCCTATGCATAGATTTTAGCTATACTTTTGCTACCTGCGCTCTTATGCCCTTAATCGATAACTGGGTTGTTAGTGAAAGTGTTAATGACAGTAAAATTACTTACGGGAAGCTAAGGCTTTGGGGTTCCATAGGCTTTGCCATAACAGCCGCCATATACGGGCGCATAACTATGTTTATTGATATATCCAATATATACTATGGCCGTGCAATATTCTTTGTTCTCTTAATTATTCTTATTTGCTTAAACAATTCTGAAAGTGCTCATTTGCCGGGGACATCCCAAAAAGAAAAGCCGGATATAATTGCTTTATTCAGGAAAAAAGAATACTGGCTCTTTTTTGTTTTTCTCTTTATCTTTTTCCTCCCTGTTATGGCGAGCGGGAATTTTTTGCCAAGACTCTTGCTGGAGATGGGAACCACAAACCAAACCATAGCGCTTTTTAATTCCATTAACGCAATAGTGGAGATTCCTTTTTTCCTGGGTGTAAGAAGACTTTCAAAAAAAATTGGTCCCCGCGGTTTAATGCTTATAGGCGGTATATTCATGGCTCTGCGTCTTATTGGCCTAAGCTCTGCTACATCCATACCTTTGTTATTGGCGGCTAATTTTTGCTTTGTCCCTTATATAACACTTTTTATGCCGGGTTTTATTTTTTACAGCCACAATATTGCCCCCGATAATACAAAGGCATTTACCCTTACTTCGCTTCAGGGCTTTGCCATGGGTCTTGCGGGTATGCTTGGAAGTTACTTTTCCGGCTTAATAGTAGATTATCAGGGTATAAGATATTTATACCTATATGGCTCTATACTCTGTATAACTGGTGTTGCTCTCTTTGTTTTTTCTTCCTTTTTATTAAGAGAAAGAAGAAATTAAGACCCTGGTCCATGCCTTGCTGCCGGGCATAAAAACAGCTTTTAGTTCAGCGTTAGGTTCTGTAAAGAGTCTGGTTTTCTGCCCGTCGCTGTGGGTAATGTTTAGTCCATCAAGGCAGGAAATAAGCTGGGGGAATAGCTCTTCTTTATTTGGAACATTTAAATTCGAAGGGAGATGAGAGAGTTCACTGTCTATTTCTTCCATTGTAAAGAGTTCTGCATTTTCCAGTGATGTGTCCAAAGCACGCATAATGGAAATTACAAGGGGATTATCATCTTTTAGGATATAAAAACCATCTTGTTTTATATACTTATTTTCTATCAGTATAAGCAGATCATTTCTCTCCATTCCAAAGTTAGCACTTAAAAAGCTTTCTGTAAAATCAAATAGAGCTTCCGGAACAAGAAGTTCATAATGATTTTGGTTCATTTTTTTGTAAGGAGTAAAATCTGTTTGGTTAAATGCAAAATCCTTAAAAGAAAGATCGTTTTTCGCAGCGTTTTTTCGGCTGTTTAAGTGTTCCAGCTCCTCCTGAACCCGGCAGAGCCTCTTGTAGTGACGGTCTATCCTTCTTTCTATAATTCCGGGTTTTATGTTTACTATACTTCCTCTGTTTACCCCGGAAATACCCCATAAAACTGCAATGCTGTGCAAAATGGGGGTTTTATGAATGTAATTATCATTAAATGACAGCAACTGCTTAAGAAAATCATAAGACATTCATATATGATAGTATATTAATTTCGAATATGATATACTTTAGCCAAAATTTATTGGAAAATTGGGGAATATTATATGTTTAGCCGCTCTTTAATTATTATATGCTTTGTTCTTGCAGCTTTTTTTGGATGCAGACAGGAGCAGCCCCCTGTGTGGGAATTGGGAGTGCCGTTTCCAAAGGAAAGTATAAAAATCGCCGTTATTTATCCAAACAATGTAGACAGAAACTCCGTATATGATTATTCGCATCACCTTGGAATTTTGGAGATGCAAAGGGTAAGCGGCATAAGAGATGATCAAATGATCATTAAGACTAATGTTTTTGATCGTGATCCTGTAGCAGTAGAAGGCGCCATAAGGGACAGCATAGCCAATGGAGCCAATATCATAATAGCTGCAAGTTTTGGTTATATGGATGTATGTGTAAGGATGGCAGAAGAATTCCCTACAGTCGTTTTTGCCCACGCTACAGGTACTCAGTATAATGACAGGAACCTGATAAATTATTCGCTTAGAAATTACCAGGCGCGTTACCTTTCCGGCATAGTGGCAGGCTTAAGGACAGAAAGCAATAAAATTGGCTATGTTGCGGCATGGGGCATGGAAAACAGCGAAGTTAGTGCCGGGTTAAACGCCTTTGCAATGGGAGTTGAATCGGTTAACCCGCACGCTGAAGTTTATGTAGCCATTACTTACAGCTGGTTCGATCCTATGGGCGAAACAAATGCAGCCAACCTGTTAATTGAAGCAGGTTGTGATGTCATTGCTCAGCATTCAAATACCCCCATGCCGCAGATTGCTGCAGAGCGTGCCGGTGTCCTGGGTATAGGTTTTAATAGTGATATGAGTATAGATGCACCCGGTGCTGTAATTAGCTCAGTCATTCTGCAGTGGGGCGCAGTTTATACCAGGCTTGTTGAAAGTGTAGTAGATGGTACATTCCTTCCGGAGCCTAAATATCTTGGTCTGGCAGAGGAAGCTGTGGACATAAGTCCTCCCCGTGAAAACCTGGCAGCCAGAGGTACTAACGAGGCATTGGAAGCAGCAAGACAGAGGTTTAGAGTAGGTTTTAATGTGTTTGATGGTGTAATAGAAGCAAATGATGGGCGCAGTATAGGAGAAGCAGGCAGTACCCTTCCTGATCATGTAATTCTGGGAGGGATAAACTGGTATTATAGGAACATCATAGAGCTATAGAATGGCGAAAAAAAAGCGCAATAATTCTGCGCATGTAAATAATTATCTACAGCTTCTTTTTGTCTTGGTAGCATTTGCTGCCATGGTGATAACTGCATATTTATTTATTGGTTCCATAGTGCAAAGCCATCTCTTAAGGGGAGCCCAGGAATTACTGAGATCTTCAGAGGCTAATGTAAGAGCCGGGCTTTCTGAAGCAGAAATGGCACTTTTAAATTCGCATTATGTAGTTCAAGGTATGCTGGAAAATGATGTTCCCCATGAGGAAATTCTGGAGTACTTAACAATAACTACCCAGTGGATGCAGCAGCTAGGAACAGGTTTGTTCGACTTTTATGGAATTTATGGTTTTATACAGGGGCAGTTTTTTGACAGCATAGGTTTAAACCCGGGTCCGGATTATATACCACAAACCAGGCCCTGGTATCAAACAGCCGTAAGAAGCGGTATTAATGTCGGTTACACCAGCCCCTACAGAGATACGCGTACAGGGGACACAATAATTACTGCAGTTCGTAATGTTGTTGTGAACAATGAAATTGTTGGAATTTTGGCAGTTGATATTAATGTAAACTGGCTTTTGGAATATGTTGGTTCTCTCTCCCTGGCAAGCGGAGGTTATGGAATTCTTCTAAGCCAAAATTTAACATTTATGGCACATCCGGATATAGATTTTCTTGGGAGCCAGTTTCAGGAGCTTGGAGCTGTATACGGAGAAATTGCCAGGATACTGAGATCAGGCGAAAATGTCACTGCCATGAGAATTATGGATCCTAACCTGGGTTCTGTAATTGTTTTTTGCAATAGGATTTTTAATAACTGGTTTGTAGGTTTAATAACTCCCTATTCCCAGTATAATCACGATCTTAATATTTCTGCGCAGATACTTATTGTGTTAGGCATAATTTTTTCCCTTGCCCTGTGTTTTCTCCTTATGCGTTTGTCAACTGCTAAATTAAAGGCCGACGAAGAAAATAAATTTAAGTCTTCATTCCTTGCTAGCATGAGTCATGAGATGCGCACTCCCATGAATGCAATTACAGGGATGGCAGAACTTGCATTAAGGGAAGAAATGTCAGCAGCTGCACGCGAAAATGTATTAACAATAAGGCAGGCCGGAAATAACCTCCTGTCTATAATAAATGATATTCTGGATTTTTCAAAAATTGAAGCCGGTAAGCTTGAAATTGTACCCGGAAAATATATGCTGTCCTCCCTTGTTAACGATGCTCTAAGTATTGTGCGTACAAGGTTAACTGAAAAGCCAATTCGTTTTTATGCCAATATTGACAGTAAACTTCCCAACTTCCTGTTTGGGGATGAAGTAAGACTCAGGCAGATACTCCTTAATCTTCTTTCCAATGCTATTAAATATACAGATAAAGGGCATATAGGTTTATGCATTACTTCGAACAGGCGGGAAGAAAATAAAATATGGTTAAAGTTTGAGATTCATGATTCCGGTAAAGGTATAAAACCTGAAGATCAGTTAAGTTTATTCGGAGATTTTGTTCAGGTAGATTCCGATAAAAACCGCGGCATAGAAGGTACAGGACTTGGTCTTGCAATTACTAAACGTCTTTGTATGGCTATGGATGGTGATATAAGCCTGGAAAGTGAATATGGTAAAGGAAGTATTTTTACTGTCTGTATTCCCCAGAGTATAGAGGATGAAACTCCTTTTGCGTATGTGGAAGATGCGGAGAATAAAAAGGTTCTTGTTTATGAAGGGCGTAAAGTTTATTCGGACTCTGTATGCTGGACTCTGGACAATTTGGCTGTATCTTATACTCTTGTTGATAATCAGGATGAACTAGGCAGAGCTCTTGACGAAGGCGGGTTCAATTATATTTTATCTGCCTATGATCTATACGATAAAATAAAATTTGTACTTGATAATAAAAATTTAAGCGAAGATAAGACGCCGCTATTGGCTCTGATGCTGGAATGGGGAAGAGATGTTTTTATGCCCAATGCAAATTTCCTGCCTCTGCCTGCTCAGTCCTTGTCAATTTCAAATATCCTTAACGGTAAAACCAATGATATGGGATATATAAGCGATTTTTACGGAAGCGGAGAAGTGCGTTTTATTATTCCGGAAGCAAAAATTCTTGTTGTAGATGATATAGAAACAAATTTAAAAGTTGCCGAAGGGCTTTTAAGTATTTATAAAGCCGAAGTAGAAACCTGTCTTAGTGGAATGGAAGCCATAGAGCTTGTTGGTAAAAATAATTATGATATAGTTTTTATGGATCATATGATGCCGGACATGGATGGAATTGAAGCAACTTCTGCCATTAGAAGCCTTGAAGAAGGGCAAAGCAAAAAAAACATCATTATAGCGCTTACTGCCAATGCCATTGTAGGGATGAAAGAAATTTTTATATCAGAAGGTTTTGATGATTTTCTTGCAAAGCCAATTGATGTTTCCAAGTTAGACGATATTTTATGTACCTGGATTCCGGAAAGCAAGATAAAAAAGTTAAGCGAACAGGTAAATACACAGGCAAAAACAGATGCCCAGCCAAAATCTTTAATTATCCCCGGATTGGATGTACAAAGGGGAATTAAGATGACAGGAGGGACGGAAAGCTCCTACAGGCAGATACTGGAAATTTTTAGGAAAGATGCAAAAGATAGGCTTGTGATACTAAAAAATACCCCTCTTTTGCAGGAGGAAGCGGGTGTTTTTATAACCCATGTTCATGCATTAAAGAGTGCTTCCTCTTCCATTGGAGCTGAGGAAGTTTCCGGTCTTGCGGCGCTGCTGGAAGCTGCGGGAAAAAACGGAGATATGGATTATATTAAGAATAATTTGGAGAATTTTACACAACTGCTGGGTAATTTGGTTAATAATATTTGTGATGCTATTGTTTCTGATGTAAATTCAATAGAGGTAAATAATAATGAAAAGATCGGTTCTGCTTCCATTCCATCTACGCTTTTATCAGAATTTGCATCCGCACTGGAAATTAAAAAAATTAACGAAATAGATAGTATTTTGGATGCATTAATGAATTTGAACCTGGAAGCAAATGTCTTAAAAGTACTGGAAAAAATTTCTGACGAAGTGCTTATGGCAGAATATGAAAAAGCGAGTGAACTTTTGGTTTCACTTTTGAAAGAGATAGATAGCTAATTAGAAGGAATTTTGGATGAAGAAAAAAAATAAACCAAATAAGTTTATTAGTTCTATTATAAACTTTGCAACTTCAGGAAAATATACCGATAAAAGCGATTTTGGAATGTCAGATTATTTAATCAGTTATGTGCTCCTGAATTTTATTAGTGTCCTTGGCGGAGGAATATTAATAGGTTTTATTGTTGTCCGCGGTATGGAAGGGAAATTTGAAACCGTAATTGCCTGTTCTGTAATGCTTTTAATTGCAGTTTTAACCATAGTCTTTTCCAGAATGAAGAAAGTTGCACAAATTGTACCTGCCATGATGCTCATGTCCTTTTACGGGTTTCTATGCATTGCCGTAACATTTTTGGGAGAGGCAGAAGGTTACAATTTTATGTTTATATATATGTATCCCCTAACTACCATAATGCTTATGGGAATGAAGCTGGGTATTGTTTTTTCTGTCATAGTTTTGATAATTGTATCTTTTCAAATGATCATTCCGGAAATGTCCAGATATGACTATGCTCTTACCACACCTGTTCATCTTCTTGTTACCTACACCCTTGTATTTTCAGTTATGGTTGTAATAGAGACCACCCGAAAAACCAAGGATAGATTAATAGAAATTCAAAACCATCGCTTACAGGAATTAAAAGAAGAAGCTGAAGCTGCAAGCATTACAAAAAGCAGCTTTCTTGCAAATATGAGCCACGAGATACGTACGCCTATGAATGCCATTACCGGAATGTCCGAACTCTTGCTCAGAAGGGATCTGCCTCCGGAAGCAAGAATAGATGTACAGGACATTAAACAGGCGTCTTCCAACCTTATTTCCATTATTAATGATATTTTAGACTTTTCAAAAATAGAAGCCGGCAAAATGGAAATTCATTCAATAAGGTATATGCTTTCTTCTTTGGTAAACGATACTGTTAATATTATTCGCATGCGCCTTGTTGACAGCCCTATACGATTTTATACCAATATTGACGGTAAAATTCCCAATAACCTGGTAGGGGACGAAGTACGGATAAGACAGATTATACTTAACCTTCTTTCAAATGCGGTTAAGTTTACCGAAAAAGGGCACATTAGCATGTGTATAACGGCAGAAAAACAAACAGAAAGATATATATGGTTAAAAATTGCCATTGAAGATACAGGGCAGGGAATAAATAATGCTGATAAGGAAAAGCTCTTTGGCGATTTTATGCAGGTAGATACAAAAAGAAACAGGAGTATGGAAGGGACAGGTTTAGGTCTTGCAATTACAAAGCGTCTTTGTGTTGCCATGGGCGGAGATATAAGTGTAGAAAGCGAATACGGCAAAGGCAGTGTTTTTACCGTCCGTATACCGCAATTTGTGGATTCAGACGAACCTATTGCCTTTGTCAAAGATGCAGATAAAAAGAATGTGCTTGTATATGAAGGACGTATTGTCTATGCAAAAAGTCTTGGCTGGTCTTTGGAAAATATGGGCGTACCTCATACAATTGTTACCAATATTGATGATTTTACAGCAGTTCTTGGGAAAGAAGAATGGTATTATATTTTTTCAGGTTATGGTCTTTACAGCAAAATAGAGGATATTATGAATAATGCAGTTTTTGTTAACGGTAAAGTTCCCCCTCTTGCTTTAATGATAGAATCCGGTTTGGAAAATTTAATTCCCGATGTACGTTTTATTTCACTGCCAGTCCAATCACTTTCTATTGCGAATACATTGAATGGTATATCAGACCGTCAGGATTATTTTGACTCTATAAGAGTTTCCAATGCAGCTCGTTATACCATTCCCACTGCAAGAGTTTTAATTGTTGACGATATTGCTACAAATCTAAAGGTTGCAGAAGGTTTGCTTGCACCATATATGGTAAAAATAGATACCTGCCTAAGCGGAGCGGAGGCTATAGAATTCGTAAAAAAACACGATTATGATCTTGTCTTTATGGATCATATGATGCCGGATATGGATGGGATAGAAGCAACGGAGAATATACGCGCCTGGGAGAAGGAGCAAAATAACAGTAATGAGCTGTTATTGGAGGATCTAAAGGGAGTGCCAATAATAGCGCTTACGGCCAATGCAGTATCGGGTATGAGAGAGATGTTTATGGAGAAAGGTTTTAATGATTTTCTTGCAAAGCCTATAGACATTTCCAAGCTTGATGAAGTCCTTGGACGTTGGATTGCAAAGGATAAAAGAGAAAAAATTGCGGATCCTAAAGATAAAAATAATGCCGATGACGATATCAGTATAAGTCCCCTAATGAAAATAGCTGGTCTAAACATGGCACAGGGTATTGCCATGACAGGCGGCAAGGAAGGACCTTATATACAGGTGCTTAACATGTACTGTAAAGATGCGGAGGAAAGACTGGATATTTTAAAAGATGCTCCTGATATTGATGATCTTGTGAAATTTACCACTCAGGTTCATGCCTTAAAAAGCGCTTCTGCGTCCATAGGTGCTGTACAGTTAAGCGTAAAGGCAGAAGAGCTTGAGGCTGCAGGTCATAAGGGAGATTTGGAATTTATTAAAAGTAATCTCAATAGTTTCTGCAATAGTTTAACAGAGTTGGTCCAAAATGTAAAAAACGCTTTAGCATTTTATGTGAAAAATGATCAGGGAGCATCGCCTGCGCCATCTTCTGACTTTATACAAATGTTTAAAGAACTGGGAGTATTGTTAAAAAAACAAAATATAATTGAGGTTGAAAGCATGCTCGAAGATATTCAAAACAGAGAGCCTGATGCAAAAATAATGGATGTTCTTAATCAGATATCGGATTTTATACTAATGGCCGATTATGACAGTGCAATTGATTTAATAAGCAATTTGCCCGATGATACTGGCAGGAGGGAAATGTAAATTATGAAAAAGCCCAAAACTAAATTAAGTGACAGAATAGTTTTTGTTTTTCTTCTTTTTTCTCTGTCCGCTACTTTAATGTTTGTAGTAACCATGGTTGTTTCTATTTATATTGCCCGAATGGAAACAGAAGTTCAGGAAAGTACACATAATCATTTACTGGCTGCAGCCCAGGCTGCTTCCACTTTATTAAGCGTGGAAGAGCTCGATCTTTTTCATACTGCAGAAGACATGGAAAGACCTGAATGGGAAGAAATAAGAGCAAGGCTAATGCAGTTTGCAGAAGACTACCGTGTACTTTATGTATACTACTGGCGTTATCATGAAGAAGAAGGAAGAATACAATATATTATTGATAATGACGATGACTAAGACTATATGGTAACTCCTGATATGTTTTATTATCTGGAGGATGATCCTGCAACCGCCGAAGCTGTTCCCATAATAATAAGCGGGCAAGCCTGGGCTTCCAACCTTGGAGATTATACTGCTGGTTGGGATGAATTAATTTCCGGTCTGGCTCCTGTGTTTAACGATGATGGAACTGTTTACTGTGCTGCAGGAGTAGACCTTTCGGACGAAGTTATTTTAACACAGCGAAACAATATAAGGGTTATGCGCTCAGTTCTATTTGCTTCACTTTTCCTCTCCATAGTATCAGGCCTGTTTGGCATGTGGCTTTACCGCAGAAAAGCAGTGCAAAGTGAACACAACAGTCTTGCCAAAAGCCAGTTTCTCTCCGTTATGAGCCATGAGATACGTACCCCAATGAATGCCATAATAGGAATGTCAGAATTGCTGCTTAGAAAGGATCTAAGCGATGATGCCAGAACAGATGTGCATGATATTAAGCAGGCTTCTTCTAACCTGCTTGCAATTATAAATGATATTCTGGATTTCTCCAAAATAGAAGCAGGAAAGCTGGAAATTGTTCCTGTTAACTATCTATTCTCATCCCTTGTAAATGACACGGTAAATATAATACGTATGCGTTTAATTGACAAACCAATACGCTTCTTTACCAATATAGATTCCAGAATTCCTAACAGCCTTTACGGAGATGAATCCAGGCTGCGCCAGGTTATTATTAATTTACTTTCAAATGCTGCAAAGTTTACTGTTAAGGGACATATTTCCATGACCATTACCATGGATAAACAGGTTTCCAAACAGGTCTGGCTAAGAATTGTGGTTGCTGACACAGGAATAGGCATTAAACCTGATGATCAGGCAAAATTATTCAGTGATTTTATTCAGGTAGATACACACAGAAACCGCAGCATAGAAGGAACAGGTCTTGGTCTTTCAATTTCCAAAAAGCTTAGTGTAGCAATGGGCGGCGATATAAGTGTTGTTAGTGAATATGGAAAAGGCAGTCAGTTTACTATTACTATACCACAAGATGTTGTTTCCAAAGAACCTTTTGCATCAGTAGAAGACAATAGTAACAAAAATGTTTTAATTTACGAAGGAAGAGGAATTTATGCGCAATCTGTAAGCTGGTCTTTGGAAAATATGGGTGTGCCTCATCAAATAGTTGAAAGTGAAGAAGCTTTTGAAGAAGCATTACAAAGTAAAAACTGGTATTATGTATTTTCCGGTTATGGTCTTTACAATAAGATAAAACCTATAATGGAAAAAACCACTTTTGATGCCTGGGATCCTCCTCCCATAGCTCTTATGGTGGAATGGGGAACGGAAGCTTATATTCCCGATGTACGCTTTGTTTCTTTGCCGACTCAATCTCTTTCAATTTCCAATACTCTTAATGGAACTATGGATTCCCAGGATTATTTTGACAGTACAGCTGCGCAAAAAATGATACGTTTTTGCATTCCGGATTCCAGACTTTTGCTTGTGGATGATATTGCTGTAAATTTAAAAGTAGCAGAAGGGCTGCTTGCTCCTTATAAAGCTACACTGGATACCTGTTTAAGCGGAGCTGAAGCAATAGAACTTGTTAAACGTAAGGATTATGACATTGTATTTATGGATCACATGATGCCCGAAATGGATGGTATAGAGGCAACAGCGTTAATTAGATCCTGGGAAAAGGAAAATTCAAAAGAAGCTGTACCTATAATTGCATTAACTGCAAATGCTGTGTCCGGAATGAAGGAAATGTTTATACAAAAGGGTTTCAGCGATTTCCTTGCCAAGCCCATAGATTTAAGTAAGTTGGATGAAATTCTGGATAGGTGGATTATTAAGGAGAAGAGAATTAACAGTGCAGAAGTAAAATTGCAAAATATAGTTCAAGATACCGTATCCTTGTCTATTTCTGGACTAAACATAGAGCAGGGTATTGCGATGACAGGAGGTACAGAGGCACTTTACCATACTGTTCTTTCCATGTTTTGCAAAGATGCAGAAGATCGCATGCCTTATTTCCAAACTATACCTAAAGAAGAAGACTTGCTAAAATTTGTAACACAGGTTCATGCTCTTAAAAGTGCTTCTGCATCTATTGGTGCTACTTCGCTTTCTGAAAAAGCTGAAGCTTTGGAAGCAGCCGGGAAGGCACAGAATATAGATTTTATTAAGGATAATCTGTCAGATTTTTATGATAATCTTTCCTTGCTTATAGAAAATATTCGTGCTGTTAAATTTTCCAATACTGATACTGAAACTATTGAGGCTTTGGATTCCTCATTTATTTCGATTTTAAACGAGTTAAAAAGCGCTCTTGTGTCAGAGAAGGTATCGGAAATAGACTCCATAATTGATAAGTTAATGACTATGTCAATGGACGCTGCATCAAGATCGACTCTTGATAAAATTTCTGATGATGTGCTGGTTACGGAATTTGCCAGTGCAATAGCAAGTGTCGAGGAGCTGATGGCAAAGCTGCAGGACTAATAAGCAAGCATAAAAAAAAGTTCGGTATAACCGAACTTTCTTACGGGAGTGACGGGACTTGCCTTCCGTTCGTAAACATCCTGTTTACTCACTCCAGGCCGCCTACGCCCCCTGCCGCCGCCCTCCATGGCGGCTTTTCCTATCGGCGGGGGCTCCGTTTCAAGTCCCCTAAAGCTTTTTTACATTTGTGTTTTGCATAACAAAACACAAAAAAAGTTGCACATGTGCAACTTTTTTTTACGGGAGTGACGGGACTTGAACCCGCGGTCTCCGGCTTGACAGGCCAGCGCGATAACCAGCTTCGCTACACCCCCAGTGACTTCGTTAGCTTAGCAAAAAGGGAAATTTTTGTCAAGAACTATGCCTGGGTTATCGAAGGTTTCCGCGGCTTGTCGCGGAAAGCTTCATACTTCTTTTCCCTTCCAGTCAGGTTTAATGCCTAAAAAACTCATTATCGTAAGGAAGGTAAAGTAGGCGGGGGTAAAGACAACATTAAAGCCAAAGGCAATGCTGTTCTTTGGCAGGGAAGAGCCGAAAAGGACTATGTTAGAAATGGAGATAGCCAACATAGAGGAAATTACTGCCGTTGGCAGCGGCCAAATAGAAGGAATGAAAGGCAGAACAGGGATAGACAGTATCCCGGCTCCTATTGATATCATAAAAAAGCCATAACATATATTAGTAGGAATGTGCTTGCTAAAGAGCCCCCCATTATTCCAGCGGAGGTTTTGGTTAATTAGCTTTTTCCAGTTTTCTTCACCCTGAGTAGTAACATGAACATCTTTGCTTATGGCAGCACCTATCTTAAATTTTCTGGTGTCCCTAATTGCAGAGATCAACGCAGCATCTTCTGTAGGAGTATATGGTATGGTTCGGTATCCTCCTATAGCGTCCAGACAGGATTTTTTAAATATTAGGTTATTGCCAAAGCCCCCTCCGGCTATACCAAGACCTGCAAAACATGCTGCGTAAATGTAACGTATCCCGTGCTCAAAACACTGGTACAAATGAAAGAAATTATTAACTTCCGCTTTTTTAAATACAGGAGCAATAACAAGTCCTGTTTTTTCGTCGGATATATGCTTAACCATACCACTTATCCAGCTGGGAGGCATTTGGCAATCTCCGTCTGTAAAGAGAATAATATCTCCCTCGGCTTTTTCTATTCCCTGGGTTAGAGCATACTGTTTACGGTTTATCCCAGGATTCTCTTTTAAAGAGATTAAAAGAGTTTTTTTTCCTTCAATTTTTTTAAAGAAATCCTGTATCATTTGTGCTGTATTATCTTCTGACCTATCATCAATAAAAATAAACTGTGTGTTGGGATAATCCTGTTCTGCAAGGCTCAATAAAAGACCGGGGATGCGGAGACTTTCGTTATGCACCGGGATTATAAGAGAGACCAAGGGATAGACGGTATCCTGTTTTAAAGAGATCTTTTTATCCCTAAGACATTCCAGTAAGAGACCCAGTAGAAAAAACAAGTGAAGACCAGTAAAACTTATTATGAAAAAAAACCGAAAAATATTATAGAAAAACCAAAAGTCCATAAAATCCCTCTAAGATCCTTTTCTTTATCTCATTTTTTTTATCTCCAGGCTTTGGAGATAAGGAGATTCGAACCCCTGACCTATGCATTGCGAACGCATCGCTCTACCAACTGAGCTATATCCCCATAATTAGAAAAATATACCAGTAATTTCCTTTATTTTCAATAACCCGCTTGTGTTTTTCCTGTTTTTTAGTCATTCTAGTCTTATTATGCCTATTAAAATTTCCAGGGATTTACCCGCCTATAATGCCCTAAAAGAAGAGCGGGTCTTTGTAATGACGGGCGAAAAGGCCGAAAGCCAGGATATACGCCCCTTGAATATAGCTATAGTAAATTTAATGCCTACCACTTTGGATACAGAGATGCAGTTACTCCGTCTTTTGGGGAGCAGCCCTTTGCAAGTTGATATCACTTTTATTCGTATGGGTAGCCATGTATCCAAAAATGCTCCTCCCGGGCATTTGGAAAAGTTCTATTTAAGCGCAGAAGACATGATGGAAAAAGGTCTTCGTTATGATGGTTTTATCATTACCGGTGCACCTGTAGAAACTCTGCCTTTTGAGGAAGTAGATTACTGGGACGAACTTACAGAGATGATAGACTACACAGTAAAAAATGTATTTTCTACTCTCCATATATGCTGGGGGGCACAGGCTGCTCTATACAGGCATTATGGCATCCCAAAGTATGATCTTTCCAAGAAACTTTTTGGGATTTTCCCCCATGGTATAAACGAACGCTTTTCTCCTCTTTTTAGGGGCTTTGATGATGAATTTTTAGCGCCTCAATCCCGCCACACTACCAGCGACAGGGATGCCATAGCAAGAGAGCCGGCTTTAACCATACAGTCGGAGACTGATGAAGCCGGGGTCTTTATTTCCACCGCAAGAGAGGGAAGGGAGATTTATGTATCCGGTCATTTAGAATATGATCCCTTAACCCTGGATAGGGAGTATAGGCGGGATATGAGCCGTAATTTACCTATAGAGATACCTGTAAATTATTATCCTGATAATGATCCATCTAAAGCACCTGTTGTCCGCTGGAGAGCCCATGCACATTTATTTTTCTCCAATTGGCTTAACTATGTATATCAGGAAACCCCCTACGATTTAAATGAACTAAAATGAAAGACAAAAAAGCAGAACACATGACTGCTCTGTCCGGAAAAGACATGGTTAGTAAGTCTCATGAGCGTATAATTTTCCGTGGTTTGGTAGACAGTCTGGAAGCAGAAGTAATTGAGGCTCAAGTGCTGGCTGTGGAAAATGGCAATGAAAAGTTATGCGGTAATTTTGGGGAAGTACTGGATTGCCTGCGTTCCATTATGGCAGCTGATGTAAAAGAAGTACCCTTAAAGCCATTTACCATCTTTGGTATGGATTCTGATACCGTTCGTCTTAAAAGCCACGACAGCGGAAAATTTGAAATTCCATCACACAGCCATGGTATTTTAGCAGCTAGGATTAATTCTCTTAGAACTAGTGTAAGGGAACTTGAAGTGAGCGCTGTTAAGGTATACGGATCTAATAGAGAAGATATTGTTCTATATTTAAACAGGCTTTCCAGTGCCCTTTGGTGGCTTTATGGACAGTTTATAAATGACCATCGTCAATAATGACTATGTCTACACGTCTGTTAAAAGCCCTGCCTTCTTCTGTATCTTCATTTGCCAGGGGCATGGTGTGGCCAAAGCTTGAAACCTGAGCCCTGTATTCAGAAACCCCAAGACTTGCAAGGTAGTACAAAACGTTAAGCGAACGCTGAGAGGCAAGCTGCCAGTTGGATTCCCAAACTATACCATCCACGTTTACCGCATCTGTATGCCCTTCTATGCGAAAGCGTCTGTTGCCTACTTCTGATGAGTTTAATAAAATTGCCAGGTTTAATAAAGTGTTACGCGCAAGTTCCTGATTTATCCTTGCGCTGGCAGATTCAAAGAACATGTCCGAGGCAAAACTTATTATTAAACCTCTTTCGTCCTGGGTAACTCTAACATTATTGGAGTTTTGCACTGGATTAAAAAGTGCTATTGCCCTTCTATAGGCATCGGCTAGGGCCCTTCCTGTTGTGGCAGAGGGAAGCATGGATAGGGTATTCCCTGTTTCCTGCATACGCCCTATGGTTAATGAGTAACCCCAGCCCATGTTTGCAAAGTAATCCGCTATGGCACTTAGAGTGTCTTCCTCTGTAACAGGATTAAACAAAATTGCAAAGAAGCAGAGGAGTAAGCATAACATGTCAGCAAAGGTCGCAAGCCAGCCCTCGCCGGCTCCGCCTTCATCTCTTTTTTTTCTAGCCATAAATTAAGTCTCTATTCCTTAACTTCATGTTCAAGAGCCTTGCGATCTTCGGGTGTAAGGTATGCAAGGAGTTTTTGTCCTAAAATACGGGGATTATCCCCTGCCTGTATGGAGAGTACTCCTTCTATTATCATTTCTCTTGCATTGGTTTCTTCGTTATCATAATGACGGAGTTTTCTGTTTAAAGGAATAATTACACCGTTGGCAAGTATAGATCCATAAAGTGTAGTAATAAGAGCTATAGCCATATTGGGACCTACAGTAGTAGGATCGTTTAAGTTTCTCATCATGGCTACCAGACCTATAATGGTTCCCCACATACCCGCTGCAGGTGCAACAGTAGCCCATAAGTCTAAAGAAGCGTGTTTTCTGGAATGTCTTTCCTGCATTTTATTAATTTCAATTTCCAGTAGGTTTTGTATTATATCTTTATCAGTTCCGTCTATGGAAAGGCGTAGTCCTGTTCTTAAAAAGTCATCGTCTATATCCTGTATTTCTTCTTCCAGAGAGAGCAGTCCTTCTCTTCTTGCCTTTTCCGAAAAGGAAATTAGCTTTCTTGCAATTTCCTGTTCACCAAAATTTGGAGTTTTAAATGCCATACCCATGGTATTTAAGATCCCCATATTATCGCTGAATTTAGGTCCCCCTATGAACAAGATAGAAAAAGAACAAACAATTACTATAAAGAAAGACGGAGCGTCTGCAAATGCGAATATAGGCGTACCTCCCCAGATAATACCGGTAATCATTCCTCCGAATGCTCCGACTAGGCCTACTATTGTAAAAATGTTCACAGAACCTCCTAACTTGTGAAGATCATTACTTATATTTTCGGCAATTTATAGATAAAATCCACTTTTCTGTCCATTTAATGATGCAAATAATCCTGCAAAATATGATAATATAATCCCATGAAACAGCATGTAGTATCAGCCCTGGTAGAGAACAGGGCAGGAACTTTAAGCCGAGTAGCTGGTCTTTTTAGCCGTAGAGGCTTTAATATTGACAGTCTGACTGTTGGAGAAACCATGGATGCATCCATATCCCGCATGACCATAGCTGTAAGCGGGGATGATGCCGTATTGGAACAGATAGTCAAGCAGATAGGGAAGCTGGTAGATGTAATTGCAGTGCGGGAGCTTGCTCCGGATTCTTGTTTACGCAGGGAAATATTGCTTGTTAAGGTAAATGCAGGTGAAAAAACCCGTCCTGCAGTCATAGAAATTGCCGGAATTTTCCGTTCCCGTATAGTTGATGTGTCTGCAACTACGATTACCATAGAAGCAACAGGCGATATAGATAAATTAAACGGTCTTCTTCTTCTTTTAAAACCCTATAAAATCATGGAACTGGCACGAACCGGTCTTGTAGCACTGGAAAGGGGAGAGCTGGTGATGGAGATCCCTGATGATTAAAATTTTTGATACTACCCTAAGAGATGGGGAACAATCACCCGGCTTTAGCATGAATATGCAGGGGAAGATAGACCTCGCCAAGGTTTTGCAAAAATTAAAGGTTGATGTAATTGAAGCTGGTTTTCCTGCCTCCAGCCGCGGAGATCTGGAATCTGTAAAGGCAATTTCTGCTTTAATAAAAGACTGCTCTGTTGCAGCCCTATGCCGCTGCAGGCAAAGCGATATAGATGCTGCCAAAGAAGCCCTTTTTAAGGCTCTGTCTCCCAGGATACATGTTTTTATTGCAACAAGCCCTATACACATGATGCATAAGCTAAAAATGAATAAGGACGAAGTACTGGATCAAGCTGTTGAATCTGTAAAATACGCAAAAAAAATATTTTCCGATGTAGAATTTTCTGCAGAAGATGCATTTAGAAGTGATCCCGATTTTGTATGCAAAGTTTTTTCTGAAGTCATAAAAGCCGGTGCAACAACAGTAAATTTTCCTGATACTGTTGGTTATGCCATGCCTGAAGAAATTTTGGAAAGGATAAAATACATAAAAGAAAATACTCATGGAATTGAAAAAGCGGAGTTGTCAATTCATTGCCATAACGATCTTGGGCTTGCTGTTGCAAATTCCCTTGCTGCCATAAGGGGAGGGGTAACTCAGGTTGAATGTACTATTAACGGCATAGGAGAGAGGGCAGGAAATGCTTCGTTAGAGGAAATTGTAATGGCCTTAAGGGTTAGGAGCAAAGATTTATCTAAAGATTTATCCAAAGATGCATCTAAAGATATATCTAAAGATGCATCTTATGACACCCGCGTAGATTCCACTCAGCTCTACATTGCCAGCCGCCTTGTTAGCCAGGTAACAGGTGTAAAAGTGCAGCCTAACAAGGCCATAGTTGGGGATAATGCCTTTGCACATGAATCCGGTATACATCAGCATGGCATAATGGAGAATAGCAGTACTTACGAAATTATGACTCCCGAATCTGTTGGGATAAGCAGAAACCGCATGGTACTGGGAAAACATTCAGGCAGGCATGCCTTTAAACAGAGGCTTAGAGATCTTGGAATCAGGTACAAACTTGACGGGGAAGCTTTTATGAAGCTCTTTACAGAGTTTAAAGTTCTGGCGGACAAGAAAAAATTTGTAAGTGACAGGGATATAGAAGCTCTTGTTATGGAAACTACAGCATACATTCCAGAGACATGGAAGATTGATGACTGGGCTGTTAATACAGGTTCTGCATTGGGTGCTTTTGGTACTGTAAGGCTGCTGCATAAAAACGGCGAAAAACGCAAAGCCGTTACCATGGGGGATGGTCCCATAGACGCTGTTTTTAAGGCAGTGAATCAAATAATAGGGAAGGAGCCGGATTTAACCCTCTACGAGTTAGGCGCAATAACTGACGGTTCCTCTTCCCAGGGAGAGACCATGGTTAGAATAGCCTGGGAAGGACAGCGCTGGAACGGCAGGGGAGTTTCCACCGATGTTGTAGAATCTTCCCTAAAAGCCTACCTTTCCGCCGTTAATACCATGGAATGGGAAATGTTAGGTGAAAACAGGGGAAAATAACAGAGGAAAATAATGGAGAATAGTATAGAAGTTCTTGACACAACATTAAGAGACGGAGCGCAGGGAGAAGGGATATCATTTTCTGTTGGAGATAAGCTTGCCATTGTAAGGGCTTTGGATGAGCTTGGCATAACGTGGATAGAAGCCGGCAATCCCGGCTCCAATCCCAAAGATATGGAATTTTTTCGTCTTGCAGGAAAAATGAATCTGGAGCATGCAAAAATATGCGCCTTTGGTTCTACACGAAAAAAAGGCATAAAGGCAAGTGAAGATCCGGGGCTTAAGAGCCTTTTGGATGCAGAAAGCCAGGGCATTGTTGTTTTTGGAAAGAGCTGGGATCTTCATGTAAAGGAAGTGTTAAGAGCCAGCCCTCAAGAAAACCTGGACATGATCTTTGAAACTGTTTCGTTTTTAAAGAGTAAAGGGCGTTATGTAATTTTTGACGGAGAACATTTTTTTGACGGCTGGAAGTCCGATGCAAAATATGCATTTTCAACATTAAAAGCCGCAATGGACGCAGGAGCTGACAGGATAGTTCTTTGCGATACTAACGGCGGTACTTTTCCAGACAGTATAGTAGATGCAGTCTGGGAAGCGGCAAACTTTTTTAATGATCCGGGAGATATACTAAAAAATTATATGGGTATACATGCGCATAACGATTCTGACATGGCAAGCGCAAACACCCTTGCTGCTGTAAAAACAGGCTGCCGTCATGTGCAGGGAACTCTTGTCGGTTTTGGCGAGAGGTGCGGCAATGCGAGCCTAGCCGCAGTGCTGCCAAGTTTGGAGCTAAAACTGGGTTTTAAATGCCTTCCAAAAGACAAGATGCTGCTTTTGTCGGAAAAAACAAGAAATATAGCGGAAATTGCAAATGTAATGATTCCGGAAAACATGCCCTATATAGGCAGGCAGGCTTTTTCCCACAAGGGAGGAATGCACGCTGACGGTATAATAAAAACTACACAGTCCTTTGAACATATAGACCCTTCTCTTGTGGGGAACGAAAGAAAACTTTTAATAAGCGAAGTAGGAGGACGTTCTGCCATTGCTGAAAGGGTAAAAAAAATTGATGCTAATATAACTAGGGATAATCCTGTAATTATTAGGATTGCAGAAAAATTAAAAAACATGGAAGCGGAAGGCTGGCAGTTTGAAGGTGCTGACGGAAGTTTTGAAATTTTTGTCCGGCGGGAACTTGGAATTCATAAGTCTTTTTTTGGAATAGAAGCATACCGTGTTGTTACCGAGCACCCGACAGGAAATACTATTTCCTGTTCCCATGCCTGGGTTAAAGTACTGGTCGATGGTAAAGAGGAAATTTCTGCAGCCGAGGGAGATGGTCCTGTTCATGCTCTTGATACTGCACTTCGCAGGGGTTTAATATTCTTTTTTCCCGAGCTGGAAATGGTCAGGCTCTCTGATTACAAGGTAAGGGTAATTGACGGCGGGGCTGCAACCGCTGCAAAGGTAAGGGTTTTAATCACTTCCAGTGACAGTAAAAACGAATGGACTACACTTGGTGTTTCTGAAGACATAATAGATGCGAGCTGTGCTGCCCTTGTGGACTCCATTGAGTATAAACTTATTAAAGATTTGGAGCTAAAAAAATAATGCAGTACTCAGGTGCCAGAATATTAATAGAAACCCTGATAGAGCTGGGTGTAAATACTGTATTTGGATACCCTGGTAGTTCTGTACTGCATATTTATGATGAACTATACCGCCAGAGAAAGAGAATAAAACATATCCTTGTAAGTCACGAGCAGCATGCTGCCCATGCGGCTGACGGATACGCAAGATCTACAGGTAAATGCGGCGTATGTATTGCCACCTCCGGTCCCGGTGCCACTAACCTTATTACAGGCATTGCCGCTGCCTATATGGATTCTGTACCTCTTATTGCAATTACAGGAAATGTTCCTACAGCCCTCCTGGGTAAAGATAGTTTTCAGGAAGTGGATATAGCCGGTGTTTCCATGCCTCTTGTTAAGCATAACTATATTGTAAAGGATATTAAGGAATTGTCATTTACTGTAAGAGAGGCATTTATTGTTGCAAAAAGCGGCAGACCGGGCCCTGTCCTTATTGATATTCCCAAAGATCTTACATCTACAAAATGCACCTGGCATAAAGAGGGAGATTTTTTATCTGCAAGAAGAAAACGTCTTTTTAATAAATTTAAGCAAAAGACATTTTCCCGGGAAGATATCGAAAAAGCTGCAGCTTTGCTTTCCCTGTCCAAAAAACCTCTCATTCTGGCAGGGGGAGGTATAGTAAGGGCTAATGCAGGAGCAGAATTAAAAAAACTTGCAGAGCATATAAATGCTCCCGTTGCCTTAAGTTTAATGGGCATAGGAGCACTTCCTTCGAATCACCTTCTTTGCACAGGTCTTATTGGAATGCATGGTACTCTTGCATCCAACAAAGCCTCTCAAAATACAGACCTATTGATTGCACTTGGAACACGTTTCAGCGACCGTGTTATATGCAAGGCATCCATGTTTGCAAAAACTGCAAAAGTAATTCACTTTGATATTGATGAGGCAGAGATTAACAAGAATATAGAAACTCATGCTTTTGTAATGGGAAATTTAAAAGAAAGCCTTAAGGCATTAAACGCCATGCTTTCTCCCCGAATAGAGAGCTCCTGGAACATACAGATAACAAAATGGAAAGAACATAGGGATGCCAATAAAACAGAAAGCACTTTTAATCCCCGCTTTATTATGAATGAGACTTCTAAAATACTTGGCTCCAATACTATTGCCCTAACAGATGTAGGGCAGCATCAGATATGGGCTGCACATTACTTCCCCGTATTAAAACCTCGCTCTTTTATAAGTTCCGGGGGATTAGGCGCAATGGGTTTTGGTCTTGGTGCAGCGTTAGGCGCAAAACTAGCTAATCCAGTTAAAAATGTTGTTCTTTTTACAGGAGACGGCTGCTTTAGAATGAACTCTGCAGAGCTTTCTACCTTAAAAGCTTATAATGTCCCCGTCCTTATTGTTCTTTTTAATAATGGCGTACTTGGCATGATAAGACAGTGGCAAAATTACTTTCACGAAGGACGCCTTTCAGAAAGTACCCTCTCTCCATGCCCTGATTATTTAAAGCTCTGCGATGCTTATGGCATAAGAGGCTTTAGGGCAGATTCAGTAAAAAGTTTTAAAACTGCACTCTTAAGTGCCAGAGGAGAGCTTAAAAATAACAGGGCAGTATTGTTGGAAGTATGTATAGATCCGGATGAAAAAGTTCTCCCCATGGTACCTTCGGGAAAACCCATAGATGAGCAGATTATAAACTAGAAAGTAAAAAGACCAGGGCAGGAATTGTGAGCATGGAAAAGAGTGTGCTCATAAAGACAATTTTGGATGCTAATTCGCTGTCTGCTCCGTACTTGTCTGCGAGTATCGCTGTTGTTACTCCTGCCGGCGTGCCTGTCATAATAACAGAGATCCCTGTAATAAGAGACATGTTTGGGTTAATTGCACGAAGAAAATAGAGTATGCACAAGACAATAAGGGGCATGGCGATAAGCCTAATAAAAGAAAAGTATAAAGCAAGGGGATTAAAAAGCTGCTTTGCATTAATACTTGCAAGAACACAGCCAACTACCATCATGGAAAGGGGAGTGGTGCAGTTTCCCAAACTGACTGTCAGCCGCTCTACCAAAAAGGGAGGTTTAAAATCCAGCAGCATACCAAGCAAGCCCAGGAAAGTCGCGATCATGCAGGGATGAATAAAGATTTTCTTTAAATCTCCCTTTCCCGTAAAAATGGCAAGCCCCAAACTCCATATAGCAGTTCGCAAGGGGATTAAGTAAGCTGCTGTGTATGCAAGACCTCCTGCACCATAAATACTTTCCACAAGAGGTATGCCAAGGAAACTTGCATTTGGGATCATCATTGCATAAAAAAGGACTTTTCTCTGCTGTGTGCCTTTTTTTCTAAAAAGCAGATTTGCCATGCCAAAACCCAATACCAAGGTTCCAAGAGATATTATGAATATTAACCCCATAGAAGGAAGTTCAGAACGGCTAGTCCCAAAAAATGATGTTAGAATTGTACAGGGAAGAAATATATTTAGTATTAGTTCACTGAGGGTTGAGCGGGAGTTGTCGTCAATTAAACGAAATTTTACGCATAAAAATCCAATTATTATTAAACATAGCAAAAAAATTTGCATTTCAAACACGCGTCAAAACTCCAAGCTTAACTACTTCGTACCTTTACTCTATATAAATTTATATGGAGTTTTACCGTAGGTAAAACTCCAAGCTTTAAAACTTCGTACCTTTACTTTCGATACAAATTTTCATGGAGTTTGCTTTAGCAAACTCCAAGCTTAACTACTTCGTATCTTCATACGAAGTAGTTAAGCAGTGATCCTGGGCTGAATCGAACAGCCGACCTATTGCTTAGGAGGCAATCGCTCTATCCACTGAGCTACAGGACCTTTCCTTCATTTATACTTTTTATAAGGAGCCAATGTCAAGGGAATTCCCGCTTGATTACTTGTTTTCTGCGTTGTAAAGTTGCTTTAATATGGTAAAACAAATTTTTACAGAGTACAAGGAAGGCTTTGATATTAAAGCCCAAAGACTGCAGAGTGAGCTTAGCTATCTATTCAGGGATCTGTATCCTGAAATTTTAAACCTGGGTAAGCTTAGGATAATTAGAGCGTATTATTTTCATCTAAAAAATGAAGATGATTTTTTAGCCCTTAAAAGGGCAATATTCTACGAAAATACTGCTAAAAATGTATTTTCTGATCCGGAACCCCTTTTAAAAAACGGCAGTGTTTACTTTGGGAAGGAATTTTTACCCGGTCAATTTGACCAGGATACTGATGAACTTGAGCAGTGTGCAGAACTCTGTCTTGGTTATAGGCCAAAGATTACCGCTGCAGATTTTTATGTCTTTAACAGCCTTCCCGGCAATATAATAGATGCTATAAAAAACTACCTTATTAACCCAAGAGATTCAAAAGAAGCTTCTCTGGCAAGACCTGAGACTTTAAGTGATCAGCCTGCGACTCCTGCTGATGTAATCACTTTAAACGGATTCTGCATGGAAAAAGACCCCCTAAAGATTGCCTCCAAATATAGCCTTGCCATGTCTATAGAAGACATTCAATTTTGCCAGGACTACTTTTCCAAAGAAGGCCGTGACCCCAGCATGACTGAGCTTAGGGTGCTGGATACCTATTGGTCAGATCACTGCAGACATACAACGTTTAATACCGCTCTGGAAGAAATCACCATAGAAGATGATAAATCCGGAAATAATTCGCGTCTGTCTAATGCATTAAAGCTTTATAAAGAAGCTAGAAAAGAAGTTTATGGTTCTAATGAAGACAGCATAAAAAAGATGAGTCTTATGGATATGGCTTCCATTGCAAGCAAGTTATTTAAGAAAAAGGGGCTTCTTGATGATCTTGATGAATCTGCAGAAGTTAATGCCTGTACAGTAAAAATAAAAGCTGACTTTGCTGACGGCAGCTCTGAACCCTGGCTCCTCCTTTTTAAAAACGAAACCCATAATCACCCTACAGAGATAGAACCCTTTGGCGGAGCTTCTACCTGTCTGGGAGGAGCCATAAGAGACCCGCTTTCCGGGCGTGCTCATGTTTACCAGGCCTTGCGCATAACGGGAGGAGCCGACCCCAGGGGGAAAATTTCTGACACCCTGCCCGGCAAATTGCCCCAGGTAAAAATTGCAAGGGAAGCAGCCAGTGGTTATTCTTCGTACGGGAATCAGATAGGAGCCGCAGCCGGGCAGGTGGTGGAATTTTACCACCCCGGCTTTCTTGCAAAAAGAATGGAGCTGGGAGCTGTAATTGCCGCAGTTCCTGAAAACTGGGTAAAGAGGGAAGAACCCAAAGCCGGGGACCTCGTTATCCTTGTGGGAGCCAAGACGGGCAGGGATGGTATAGGAGGGGCTGCTGGTTCTTCCATGCTTGATGCAGGAACTACAGATATAGCCATGGGAGCAGAAGTGCCAAAGGGGAACCCGCCGGAAGAAAGAAAGATAGTACGTCTTTTTCGTAAGCCCCATGTAAGCCGCCTTATAAAACGCTGTAATGATTTTGGTGCAGGCGGGGTCTCTGTTGCAGTAGGGGAGCTCTCGGATGGACTAAATATAAATTTAGATTCTGTCCCCCAAAAATATCCCGGGCTGGATGGAACTGAGCTTGCCATTTCTGAATCCCAGGAAAGGATGGCTGTAGTTGTTTCTCCTGATGATGCAGAAAAATTTATTATGGCTGCCAGGGAAGAAAATCTACAGGCAACTGTAATTGCAGAAGTAACTGATAATAAACGCCTATGTATGAAGTGGCGGGGTAAAAAAATTGTAGATATCTCCAGGGATTTCTTAAATAGCAACGGAGCGCCAAGAAACACTAATGCTTTAATTAAAGCCAAAAGCATAAAACATAGCGAGCAAAAAACTAAAGCCTCTGCTTCTGTAATGCTGGATGAACTTGAGAGGGAATTACGATCTTTAAGAAGCGGAAGCAGAAGAGGCTTACAGGAGTACTTTGACAGCAGTGCAGGTTCGGCTACTGTGCTCTCTCCCTGGGGAGGCAAAGAGCAGGGAACACCTGAATGCGGCATGACAGCTCTGCTTCCCTCTCTGGACAAGGAAAGCAAAACTGCCACATTAATGACTTTTGGTTATGATCCTGTAACTATGAGTTATAATCCGTATCACGGAGCAAAAGCTTCTTTACTTGAAGCCCTTGCAAAATATGCCTGCCTTGGAGGTGACCCATATAAGGCAAGGCTTTCCCTGCAGGAATTTTTTGAGAAAACAGTAGATCCTGATAGCTGGGGACTGCCCGTAGCTGCGCTCCTTGGCGCATTGGAAGTTCAACTCCGCCTGGGAATACCTGCCATAGGCGGCAAAGATTCCATGTCCGGAAATTATAGGGACATAGAGAACAATATAGACATTAAAGTGCCTCCTAGCCTGGTTGCCTTTACAGCCGGATATGTGGGTGTAGAAAATATCCGCCAGGGAGCGCTTAGCGGAAAAGCAGGTAATTTGATTATTTTCCTTGGCTCTACCAAAGAAGCAAAAAAGCAGGGTCTGGACGAAATTGATTCTTTCAAAAATTCCATGGAGATCCTTAAAATATTTTCTAATGCGGGAAAAGTAATGGCTGCATACCCTGTGGGAGCAGGAGGAATAGCCGCCACTATGGCTGTGATGAGCTTTGGGAATATGTGCGGCGTGGAGGCTAATTCAGAAGTCTTTAATGAAGTAGATGAGTATAACTATCAGGGGAGTATTTTAATAGAGTTTAATGGAGATACACTTCCTCCCCTTCCTAAAATGCTTGAAAATTCCCTTCTTATTGCAGGAAGAACCTTGGATGAAGCTGTTTTCAGGATTATAAACCAAAATGAAAATCCTGAAATTGAGGAAGTACATCTTGCTGTACTTAGGCGCGCCTACGAATATCCGCTTTCTGATGTATATCCGCTTAGTTCTATAGAAGTGGAAGCGGAAGATACTTTACTAAAAGTACCTGCTTTTGATGGTAAAAAAACAGTTCATGTCCGAATAGGCCCTTCTTCTGCCTCTCCTTTAGTTTTACTTCCTGTATTCCCGGGAACAAATGGCGAGTGGGATATGGAAAAAATGTTCCGAAAATACGGAGCAAATGTAAAACAAGTGCTTTTTAGGAATCAAAATAGCGAAGAAATTCCACTTTCATTAAAGGAACTGGCTCTTGGCATAAATAATGCGGAGATAATCGCCTTTTCGGGAGGTTATAGCCCAGGTTCCGGTAATTTTATTTCTCAAATCCTAAAAAATCCTTTAGTAAGTGAGAGTTTACATGACTTTCTAGATAAAAAAGACGGATTAATACTTGGAATAGGCGAGGGATTTAAAGTTTTGGTTGAATCAGGGCTTTTACCCTATGGGCATATACTTTCAAGTGAGAAAAATAACTTATCTCCTATTACTTTTGGAGTAAATTCCATAAACCGTCATATTTCCCGCATGGTGTATACAAAAGTAATGCCAAATGTATCTCCCTGGCTTGCTCTGGATGAAGAGGGAAGCATACATGTGCTTCCCCTTAGCAGCGGAGAGGGGCGCTTTTTTGTTAGCTCTGAAAAAGCAGAGGAACTTTTTGCTGCAGGGCAGGTTCCTTTTTGCTATGTAGACTCAAGTGGAAAGCCCACTATGGATGAGCAGTATAACCCCGGTCCTTCATCTTTTGCCATAGAGAGCCTTTGCAGCCCTGACGGAAGAATTTTGGCAAAAATGACTCACTCGGAACGTGCTGGGGAATATGTACATATCAATGTGCCGGGTAATAAAATGCAAAAGATATTTGAAGCCGGTATAAGATACTTCCAATAGGATTTTGCAAAAAAAACGTCTTGTAAACAATTATATGCTCCGATAATTAAAAGAGGAGTAATTATTTTGCAGTTTAAAGACGTTTTTGATCCATCTCAGCCTAAAGTACGCTTTTGGGCTTTGCAATTTTCACTGGGTTTTGGCATTATAGGTATATTTTTATTTTTTTCCATAGTAATGGCATTTTTAAGCCTTGGTACTTTTATATCTGCTCCCGGTTACTTCTTTATCCGGTCTTACGGGGTCTTGGCTGTTGCTATTCCCTTTTTCTTGATATATGCAGCTTACCTTCTGGCTGATACCCAGTATAAACCTGAGCGTATCTTTTTGCTTTGCGCCGGAATACTGCCATTTTTTACTATTGCTTTTGGAATATTCTGGTTCAGGAATTTTGATGTACTAAGGTACCAATCAGATTTTATTGCCAATGCAGGATTGCTTGGCTTGGGCTTTTTTGTCTTTTTTTTGATAATCCTTCAGCTCCTTGTGTCCACATTAATTTACTTTCTCCTCTTTAAAAAGAATAGTGTTAAATCTAAAATTTCATCCACGAGTGATGAAATTGAAAATATGTTTTCTGCTGATGAAAGTCCTGTTGAAGAAGAGACTATTCAGGATGAAGCTGAGCAGTTTGACGAAATCCCACATGATGAAGAAGATTTAAATGAAGAAGATTTGGATGACGGAGAATTTTTTAACGAGTCCCATATAGATTCATATTTTTCGCAGGATGAAGATGATGATGAAAGTGATCCTGATGCTACTGAAAAACCATGTCAGAGATTATTTATTCCAGGAGCAAGAGCTATAGAAGCTTCTTTAGAAGCAGCTTTGGAACCTGAGATCTCCTCGGACATAGAAAAAGCTCTAGCTGAGGCATCAGCTTATGCAGAGAGTTTTTCCTCGGCAGTTTCTGCCGCTAATAGCAGTGCAGCAAAAGCAGCTCCCAAGCGTAAGAGGAGTGCTCCCTACAACGTTCCTATAGAAGGTTTACTAAAACAGTACCCTGACGGGGAATACTGGATTATTGATGATGCAACAAGGGAAGCTGCATTAATACTAAAAGATACCTTTAAAGAGTTTAACATACAGGTAGAAGTTACAGGCATAAGAAAAGGACCTGTAATAACCATGTTTGAGATACTCCCTGCACCCGGTATAAGGTTGGCAAAAATAGAAAACCTTGCAGATAACATTGCCCTGCGTCTGGCTGCTCAGTCTGTTCGTATTGTAGCACCCATTCCCGGGAAACACGCTGTTGGTATAGAAGTTCCCAATATAAAAAGAAACATTGTCTCTTTCCGTGAAATTATAGAAAGCGAGTTAAGCCGTGGTGGTAAAAAGCTGGAAGTTCCCATGGTACTTGGAAAGGATATTACTGGAGAAGCAGTAACTGTAGATCTAACACAGATGCCGCACCTCTTGATAGCAGGTGCAACAGGTTCAGGTAAGTCTGTATGTGTTAATTCAATGATCCTTTCATTGTTATACCAAAAGTCACCGCAAGAATGCCGCCTTATTTTAATTGACCCTAAAATAGTTGAGTTAAAGCTTTACAACGATATTCCGCATCTTTTAACACCTGTAATTACTGAACCAAAAAAAGCTTTCCAGGCTTTGCAGTACTGTATTTTTGAAATGGAAAGACGTTACTCCTGCCTTGACAGTATGGGTGTAAGAGACATTAGGAGCTATAACAAGCGTATAAAAGAGAGAAATATTGCAGCGGAGAACATGCCCTATATAGTAGTAGTAATAGACGAGTTTGCAGATCTTATGGCAACTACAGGAAAAGAGATGGAGAGCACTGTTGCCCGGCTTGCAGCAATGAGCCGCGCAGTTGGTGTACACCTTGTTCTTGCAACCCAAAGACCTTCCATTGATGTTATAACAGGGCTTATTAAAGCCAATATACCAAGCAGAATTGCATTTATGGTTGCAAGTAAAATGGACAGCCGTATTATTATTGATATGGTAGGTGCTGAAAAACTTCTGGGAAAAGGGGATATGCTATATGCAGGTGCAATTGATCCTTTCCCCATTCGTATGCAAGGCGCCTTTGTATCTGAAGAAGAAGTAGAGCAGGTAGTAGACTTTGTTAAAAGTTTAGGAGAGCCTGATTATATTGATGATGAAATATTTTACGATGAAGAAGAGGAAACAGATCCATCACTCTTTTCTGAGGGAGATGATCCCCTTTATGAAAAAGCATTGGAAATTGTCTTACAACAGGGAAAGGCCAGTGCCAGTTATATACAGAGGCGTTTAAAGATTGGTTATAACCGCGCTGCCCGTATTGTAGAGATAATGGAACATCATGGTGTTGTTGGGCCTGCTCAAGGTTCCAAGCCAAGGGAAGTTTTGCGCGGCGCTTAATGCTAATGCATATGCATAAATGCATTAGCATAAATGCATTGGCATTAATGCATGATCACTAAATTGCGGCCGCCGTTTTTTGCGGCATAAAGGGCTTCGTCAGATTTCTTAATAGAACTATCCAATGTATCGCCTTCGCTAAATTTGGCAAGTCCTATGCTGCATGTAACTATAATTTCTATATCTTCGTAATAGGTAATTGTATTTTCCATTATCTCTCGTATTCTTTCCATTAGCTTTACAGCTTCCTGCGCATCAAGCCCTGTGAATAGGAGTACGAATTCTTCTCCGCCATAGCGGCCTACAAGATCATAAGAGCGTATTGTGTTATGTATAATATCAGCCGTCTTTTTTAGTACCGCGTCCCCTGCCGCATGACCGTAAGTATCGTTAACCTTTTTAAAAAAATCCAGATCCAGCATGGCAGTGTAAATAGTCTGGTTCTGCCTTAGCGCCCTGTTAATGTCAACCACTGCAAGCTCGGTAAAGTGCTTGCGGTTGTAAATTCCTGTTAGAGAATCTATATAGGCGGCGTTTTCCAGATCCTTCATCAAATTAACGGTATCTGTTATATCCCTAAAAAGAAAAATCTTTGCCCTTACATTATTTTTTGCAAATACAGGACTCATGCTTGCTCTGTAATATCTAGTTTCACCATTCTCAATAGGAAACTCAACAAAGTCGTTTTCTATATCATTTAGCTCACTGGGCCAGTTAGGGATGGAGTCAATAGGTTCACCCTTTGGAGCAGTGGCAATGCCGGGGAATATTTTTTCTGCAGCGGGGTTAGAAAAAAGGAAATTATAGTCATCATCAACCAGAATAAAGCCTTCTTTTACATGCTCCATGGCTGTAGTTGTTGCTGTATGGATTATCTCAAAAATGTTAAAATGCATTATCCCCAAATAAAGAAAAATACTCATAATTGCCATGGAGTAGGGGGTGTAGTAAAACCTCTGGGCTTCCGGCATGGAGTGTACGCTGATGTAATAAAGTATTTCAAAGAAAAAAGGGACTATCATGCATAATGAAAAAATATAGAGTTGAATACGGAATTTTTTTGACCATATTTTGATTCTATGCAGTATTATTCCCAGAGCCATTAAAATACAGATGCTGGGGAAAAAATGAGATACTAAGTATACAGGGCCCGGTGTAAAAGACAGGTATTGGAAGGCACCTCTTACAAGATAATAATCCATATACATTAAACCATGATCCCTTGTTGTCCACATAATAGCTACTATTACAAGAGATATTAAAAATAGAGGTGTTTTTATCAATAATTTATGAAGTGTCACACTGCAGTAGTTTGCAATAAAGAAGAAAGTAAAAAGCGCGGTAAAATAGGTTCCTGTATATAAAACTTTTACACCTGCAAAAGCCTCTTCTGCATTTGTACTGCTTATTTGCAGCAAGTATCCAAAGAGACTTAGAATAACTGTCGCCTGTAGGAGTAAAAAGTAGTTCCTCCTGTAACTTTGCCCCTTAAAAAGAGCAGATACCCATATAAACAGGGATATTGCAAGGGCAATACAGACAATGGCGATTTGCAGTGTGTTTTCCATATATTCTGTGCTTATGCAAATATATCACGCAGGATGATTATTGGATAGTCATCCATTTATACTCACCATTTTCTTCCAGTCCAAAGAAGTCTGCATAACTTATCTTCCATGGAGATTTCCCTGTAATTGAGCAAATATTGGAGATGGGAATACTGTTTTTTATTAAATGCTGCCAGAAGCCTGAGCCGCCTATTTCTCCCTGTAAAATAATCCCAACCGGTGTACCTTCCCTTAGGATGAGCCTGCGGTAATTTTCCCTGTCTTCTTTAACAAGAACTTCATCGCCTTCCTGTGGGCTTATTATTCCCAGTGATAATGATAAGAGGTTAAAGAAGTTAATAGTTGTTTTAAATGCAAAAAGATCATCGTATGCCCATTTTGTTCCTGTCATGTTATAAGCGGCAATGTCACCCTGCTTTTTTGCATTGGGCCATATACCAGATAAACCTGCTGCGTCTCCCGCGGCATAAATACCCGGAATGCTTGTTTCAAGGTATTCGTTTACCTTTATTGCTCTTCGCTCTGTTAGTTCAATATCTGTTGTAAAGGCGGATGCAGGGCTTACGCCGACTGCAACAATTACCATATCGCAGTCTATTATTGTACCGTCATCCAGCTCAAGGGAGCTTATATTATCCCCTGTGCTTTTTGTATTTACCATTTTCCTTGAAAGGTGAAACTTTACTCCCCTTTGTTCAAAGAGCTTTTGGTAGCTTTCTGCTGCTTTATCATCCAGGTTAATTGCAAGAAGCCTTGGAGCCATTTCTATAACATCAATTTTCTTTTCTGCTCCTGCTTCCAGTATGCCGTATACAGCATCAAGTCCGACTAAACCCCCTCCTATAACGGCAATCTTTTCTGCTTCTTTAATGTTTTTTATTATTGCCCTTACATCATGAAGGTGTCTAAGACCAAATACATTTTTTGCAGTTTTTAGTTCTCCTATGGGAGGAATTACACTGTTTGCTCCTGTTGCAATTAAAATTGTGTCACCCGTATCCAGTTTTTCTTCCCCGGCATAAACTGCTTTGCTTTTTGGATCCAGCTTTGTTACGGTTTTGCCTTTTATCCATGTAATGTTAGGCGCATTAAATAAATCGTCATTAACAAAATTTATGTTTTCTTCGCTGCGCTCGCCGGATATTACTTTGTGAAGCATGCACCTGGAATAAACTTTTTCATCTTGTGAAATAATAACTATATTATCTTCCGGTTTTTCTTTCCTTATTCTTTTTACTGCACTAATAGCAGCGGCACCGGCTCCAATTATTATATGTTTCATATCTACTCACCCCCAAAAACTTCTTCCACATGAATAGCTTTATTCGGGCAGGACAGTACACAGTTGGGTCCTTCCTTGCCGTCATTGTGAACATAGTCCTGGCAAAAATCGCACTTAATAATTTTAGATCGGCTAAGTCTATCAGGTTTTATATTTCCGTATGGACAACTCATTACACACATAAAACAGGCACCGCATCTTTCTTCGTCATACAGTACATGACCTGTTTCCGTATCCTTAGCCAGTGCGCCTGACATACATGCTCCTGCACATTCGGGTATGGCACAATGACGGCAGAATAAAGGTATATAGGATCCGTCTTTTACATTGATTGTAATTGTATGCCTTGCTTCGTTTTCTGTATCAAGTAGATCAAGATTGTAAAGGCTGCCTTCTTTTTTTCTGTGGGATTGCATGCAGGCAATGCTGCAATTTTTACAGCCTTCGCACTTTGTTTGATCAATAATTATTCTCTTCATTAAAGATCCCCTTATATTTTTAAGGCTGCCCTTTTTTCCATTATGATTGCTTCCAGAATCTTTGCAGAATCTGCTGCATCTTCATTTATAATCACCTGACCACCTGTTAGGGATTTCATGTCCTGGCATAAAACCTGGCTTGCAACTTTACTGCCTGTTACAAAAGGAGCTTTACCAAGGTGAAGGGGTAATCCCAATGCAAGACCAAAACAGCCGTCCGCCAGAGCCTGTTCCTCTAACCATTGCGCAGCAGAAAGCACCAGTGGGAGCTGGGGCGTATCTATGTTTAATGCTGCTGCAAGTTCGGTTGCAACTGTTTCCAGGCGTCCTATTGCAAGACAGGGTCCAAAGTTTAATACAGGCGGAATCCCAAGTTTTTTGCAAACTGCTTTAAGTTTTGGCCCTGCTAGTTCTGCAGCTTCAGGAACCATTAAACCTACATTTTCTATGCCGCCTGATGAACAGCCTGCCGTTAATACTATTATATCTTTGGCTATTAATTCTTTAACCAATGCCACTGTAAGTACATCGTGTCCGCCTGATACAAGGCTAGAGCAGCCAACTACACCTGCTACACCTTTAATGTCTCCTGCTACTATTAAATCAATTAAAGGCTGCCAGCTGTCTCCAAGGAATTTCTTTAAGGAGACTTCGCTTACACCTGTAAGAGTATTGTCATTCCCGTGTTCGGGCAGCAGGTTCAATTTTACTTTTGGCCTGCGTTCTTTATATGCTGCAAGAATCTTATCAATAATTAATTTGCTTTGTTCTTCTGCATCTGCAAATTTAAATGGTATAAATTCTGCATTTGCTTTTTTAGCAACATCGTCAATACAAATTTGCTTAATTAACAGCTCATCGCAAATTGCCTCTATACCCGGTAGGGTGCAGTTAAATTCAGAAATTACCGCATCTATTGCACCGCTTGCAAGAATTGCCTCACTTGTATAGTTATTCCCTGCATGCCCCGGGAATATACTTGTATAGTGTGCTCCCCTAAGCTGTAAATCCTGCCCTACACATGTGCATCCAATAATCCTAAAGCCCTTGGCTCCTGCTGCCTTTGCAAGAGCAAGCACCTCACTCTGATTAAGTTTTTCCTGAAGGTGAACAAACATGGTATGCTGATGCCCTGTTATCATGATATTTATATAGTCAGGATCAATTACCCTTAAACCTACAGGTGCCAAACGTATTTCCGGTTCCCCCAGTAAAATATCGTTTAATAGGTTAGTAAGGGTAAGCCCGTAAATTCCTGTAGAAATTCCAAGTTTTAAGCAATCAAGCAGCATATTAACAGGGTCGGAGTTAAGGTTTGTAGAACATTTTACTACGCCTTTAAATACTTCTGCTTTGGCACCTCCGGGTAAAATACCCAGTTCCTTCCATACTTTTAGGCGGGGAGGGTAAGCCATTTTTTCCGCCAGTTCCATTTTTATATATTCTGGTTTATGAATATCGTTAAGAATTAGTTCTGCTATCTTTTTGGCTTTGTCGTGGTTGTCACTGCCTGTAAGGCCGAAAAGATTGCATAGTTTGTCCAGAGCCCCTATCCCTTTTAAAGGGAGTTTTTCTTCTGCTGCATATTTTAAGTTAAGTGCCGTATTTTCCACTACATGTATATAACAGCCGGAACCTGAGGAAACGGCTCTAAGGAGATTCCTTGTTACAATTACATCAGCACCTGCACCGCAAATACCTCTTGGGGCATCCGGTGTTATTCTGCATGGACCATTGGCACAAAGCCTGCAGCAGACACCCTGTAAACCAAATCCGCACTTGGTTTCCTGGCTTTCCACCCTGTGATGTGATGTCTCCATGGGTAATTTTGAAATGAAATCTTCCAGTGTTTTATCTGCACTTTGACAGGTACTGCAACTATAACGCATATCGTTCATATTTTACTCCCTTACTAAAGCAGCTTCGCTGCTGTTATACACATAAAACAACCTTATGTTATAAATGGGAAGTTGTCAAATAAAAATGTTTGAATAATATGAGGTTTTTATTAAGCTAGGAGCCCTTTATGGATTTGGAGGACTGATATTCTCCGGGGTAATCCTTGGTTGATCTACCCACTCGTGTCCGCTTTCCGGGATATAAGAACGACCTGCTCTCTCTACACCTGCTCCGGAAGGGCTCCTGCTGATAAGTGCAAGACCTAAACTTACTACCAAAAATAATGCCCCCAAGATGGTGGTAACCCTTGTAAGTATGTTTCCTGAGCGTGAACCCAGAGCAGAACCGCTGCCTCCGGCAAAAATTCCCCCAAGGTTATCTCCCTCTTCTCCCTGAGCTAATACCAATAAAATCAGCAAAACTGCTATGATAACAAAGAAAACCATGATCACTGCGCTTAGAATTTCCATCTATATCTCCACTGCATATAAGCAAATAATTTTTTGTTATCCTATCAAATTGAGAGAGACTTGTCAACGACCATGAAAAACTCCTTATTTTTACATTTTTTCAAATTTCTTCTTGACAATAGTTAGGTACATAAGTTAATAT
>Ga0099364_10000743_pt1 | contig 55446 bp, 55 predicted proteins | sample TergutTh196P3_FD_73070 | JGI IMG/M metagenome (GOLD analysis project Ga0099364, IMG submission 73070) | Microcerotermes parvus P3 segment gut microbial communities from Pointe-Noire, Republic of the Congo - Th196 P3 | ecosystem: Host-associated > Arthropoda: Insects > Digestive system > Gut ... | reverse complement strand
CATCCGTTCTGTATCTTTCCTATCCGAACAACCCGACGGGCAACCTTTTTGACGCAGAAGACATGCTCATTCTTGCCAGGGCAATGCAAAACTGTGGCATAGTCATCAGTGATGAAGCCTATCAGCCTTTTGCGCAGACCACGCTCATCGAACACCTGCCTGACTACCCCAACCTGGTTGTCATGCGGACCGTCTCCAAGCTCGGGCTTGCCGGAGTGCGCCTGGGTTACATGACTGCTGCGGATGCGCTTCTGACTGAATTTGACAAGGTCCGTCCACCGTATAATGTCAATGTCCTGACGGAAGCCGCCGTCATTTTTGCGCTGGAGCATCTGGATGTCTTTGATGCGCAGGCTGCACTTATCCGGTCTGAACGTGGCAGAGTTGCAACACTGCTTTCTGCCATCCCCGGCATTACTGTACAGCCTTCTGCAGCCAATTTTCTCCTTTTTCAGGTGCAAGACGCCAATATCGTCTTTGAAAAACTTCTTGCCCGGAAGGTTTTAATCCGAAATGTGGGTAAAATGCATGGACTGCTTGAAAATTATCTGCGGCTAACCATAGGTACGCCCGAGGAAAACGATCAGTTTTTATCGATCCTGCGCACCTGTCTTTCCTGATCTGTTTATTTCGCTACTATGTCTGCTCCAAGAATTGCTGAAGTTGTGCGCAACACCAAAGAAACCCGGATCCAGGTTGTGGTCAATCTGGATGGGACCGGTTCATCCGAACTGGATTCAGGTATTGCTTTTTTTGATCACATGCTTGACCAGATCGCCAGACACGGCCTGATTGATCTGAAGGTCCAGGCAACGGGTGATCTGCACATTGACGGTCATCACACCATTGAAGATATCGGTATTGTCTTTGGCCAGGCCCTTGCCAGAGCGCTTGATGACAAAAGAGGAATCAACCGCTTTGGTCACGCCTACACACCGCTTGATGAAGCCCTGTCCCGTGTTGTGATCGACTTTTCCGGGCGTTCGTATCTTGAATTCAACGTGGAATTTACCCGTCCCACGTCCGGCACATTTGATCTTGACCTGATCCAGGAATTTTTTCAGGGCTTTGTCAATCATGCGCAGGTCGCCCTGCATGTAGACAATCTGCGTGGCAAAAACGCTCATCACCAGGCCGAGTCCGTTTTCAAGGCATTCGGGCGCGCTTTGCGTATGGCAACCGGGCGTGACACCAGAACTCTCGACATCATTCCGTCAACAAAAGGGGTGCTTTAAACCTGTAAAACAGTAAGCGAATGGATTTGCCGGATGTGACCTGACCGGCTTTTTGCTCCGGATGCCGTCCGGACCGGTTCTGGTCATACGTTTCGGCAGCTCCCTGTTTTTTGTCCGATTTTTTTCAACTCACGTTTTTTTGATTTTTTGTTATGCTGCTCATTCCTGCTATTGATTTGAAAGATGGTCGCTGTGTTCGTCTGGAACAGGGCGACATGAACAAGGCTACCGTTTTTTCTGATGACCCAGCTGAGATGGCACTGCACTGGTTGCGCCAGGGTGCCCGCAGACTGCATCTTGTTGATCTGAACGGTGCCTTTGCTGGCAAACCTGTCAATGATGGCGCTGTCAGAAGCATTATCCGGGCAGTGCAGTCGTTTGCGCTGGAGCACGATCTGGATGAAATTCCTGTCCAGCTGGGTGGTGGGATCAGGAGCCTGGAGACGATTGAACGTTATCTGGATCTTGGATTGAGTTATGTCATTCTGGGTACTGCTGCGGTAAAAAATCCCGGCTTTTTACAGGAGGCCTGCAGTGTCTTTCCGGGTCAGATTATTGTCGGGCTGGATGCGCGTGATGGCAAAGTCGCAACGGATGGCTGGAGCAAGCTTTCCGGGCATGATGTAATCGATCTGGCCCGGAAGTATGAGGGTTATGGTGTCGAGTCCATCGTCTATACTGATATCGGTCGTGACGGCATGATGACCGGGGTGAATATTGATGCAACGGTTACGCTCGCCCGCGCAGTTGACCTTCCCGTTATTGCGTCTGGAGGGGTACATGATATTCGTGACATTGAAGCGCTCTGTGCTGTACAGCACGAAGGCATCGTTGCAGTCATTTGCGGACGCTCGATTTACGAAGGAACCCTGAATCTGAATGAAGCGCAGGAGCGCGCTGATGCGCTGTCAGTGAACTGGCGCACCTGATTTGCCTTTTGCATTTCGGGTACCGTTATGTTTTCCCTGAGCCAGAGTGGTGACAGTTTTCCGCTCTGGCCCTTATGATGACACTGCCAGTGCCGGGGCAACCACGGGCTGCCTGATCTCCATCGCACCAGTTCACACTGGCACAGCCTGTCTGTTTGCTGCAGATTGGTAAAGCCGCTGTCTGCTGCTGGAGCATTACAGAATTATTCCGGATGCGGAATAGTTCTGTAATGGAGGCTATATGTATCCAAGTGCCCCCTGTGGCTGGCTGCAGCCATGCGTTCGGCATCAGTCAGTTTTCTCCACAAAAACCGCTTTCGCCCATGCTACTGAAATGCAGTAGAGCAGACTCCTGGCTCGTTGCCGTGCCGCATTATCCCGGTCCTCAACCGGGCTGTTCGAGAACTCTCGTGTATTTCCCGGGCCAGCATTCCTTCGCCTGTCGGGCAGTGCAGCGCAGCGTTTTGCACAAGGGCCAGACATGGAACCTGTTTCGCAGCACCTGCTCTGCCGTGATATCAGCATCATCAGCGTATTCACAGTCCAGGTGATGAAACCTGCATTCATTCCTGACGACCTTGTGCTTTGCGTTGACGGGACAGGTCTGACTGCTGTAAAAAGCAGGTACGCGTCGCAGAGAAACACGGTTTCTCTCACAAGCCTGTTCCATCTTTTTTATCAGTATTCCGATGCCGGAATACTGATGCAAAGTCCATTTGACGTCCCGGGTGGAAAATCCGGGAATAATCTCTGCCAAAAATGGCCATTAACTGGTAGAATTTCGCATTGCAAAAATTCTCGGGAGTTTTACATGATTATTTCAACTGCATATGCACAATCCGCATCCTCCGGCTTCGGTCTGGAAAGCCTCGGCGGTTTTTTTCCGATCATCCTGATGATCGCGATCGTTTACTTCCTCATGATCCGGCCACAACAAAGAAGGCACAAAGAACAGAGGGATATGGTCGAAGCCCTGGATGAAGGCGATGAAGTCATTACATCAGGCGGGCTTTTGGGCACCATTACGACAGTATCCGAAAATTATGTATCACTGAAAATAGCCAGTGGCGCAGAAGTCTATGTGCAAAAAACAGCCATTGTCGGCCAGCTTCCAAGAGGAACGCTCAGCTCACTATAATTACCGGGCAAAACCACCGCCCGGCGTATTTTTTTAAAGTTATTGAACCGCACAAAAAAAAATGAAGCGCTACGCCATCTGGAGATACATCGTCATTGTTATTGCTGTTCTGTTCGGCATAATCTATACCATCCCCAATTTCTTCGGTGAGTCGCCTGCAGTACAGGTCAGCAGCATCAAATCCACTGTCCGGGTTGATACCGCTCTCATGCAGCGGATCGAACGCATACTACAGAACGAAAACATTAGCTCTGACGGAATACAGCTCGATACCAGCGGCATCCAGCAGACCGTCAGAGTACGCTTTAACGATACCGACATCCAGTTCAGGGCCAAGGATCTGCTTGAGCGCCACCTTAATCCGGATGTCTCCGACCCCACCTACAGCATTGCATTCAATCTGATATCCAACACGCCAGCAGCCCTCCAGAGCGTCCGGGCCCTGCCCATGTACCTCGGACTCGATCTCAGAGGCGGTGTCCACTTTCTGATGCAGGTCGATATCAGATCCGCAATCAATGCACGTCTGCAGGGCGCACAGTCTTCCATAAGAACGCACCTGCGCGAAAGAGGAATCCGCTACTCCAATCTGGTGCGCCTGGACAACCGGCTCGAAGTGCAGTTTGCCGATGCAGAAACCAGAAATCGCGCAAAAGACCAGATTGAAAGACAAATGCCCGAACTCATTCTGGAAGACATCCCCGGACCGGAAAACAGGCTCGCCATGACCTTCAGGCCCGAAATTTTAGGCGAGACACAGGAAAACAGCCTCCAGCAGAATATTGCAACACTGTCCAAACGGGTCAATGAACTGGGCGTAAACGAACCCGTCATCCAGCGACAGGGGGCAGACCGCATCGTCGTGCAACTGCCAGGTGTACAGGACGTTTCAAGGGCAAAAGACATCATCGGGCGAACCGCAACGCTTGAAGTACGCATGGTTGATGAATCCGTTGTCCGCGGAACCGAACTCGACATTGCGGTCCCTTTCGGATCGGAAATCTTTACCGTCGGGAACGGAGCTCCCGTCATTCTCTACCGGGATCCGATCATTACCGGTGAATACATCGCCAATGCATCGGCCACCTTTGACCAGTTCCAGGCCGCTGCGGTTGCAATTGACCTGAGTGGCGACGGCGGACGCCGGATGCGCCAGGCCACACGCGGAAAAGTCGGAAAACTCATGGCTATTGTCCTCTTCGAAAGAGGAAAAGGAGAAGTCCTGACCGTTGCAACCATTCGCGATGAACTGGGTTCACGCTTCCAGATTACCGGTATGGGAAGCACACAGGCAGCAACCGATCTCGCACTCCTTCTGCGTGCGGGTTCACTTGCTGCTCCAATGGAAATCATTGAAGAACGCACCATCGGGCCACAACTCGGTGCAGACAACATCGCGAAGGGGTTTAACGCAACACTCTTTGGCTTTCTGGCCGTTGCCGTCTTCATGATCATCTACTACAGGCTCTTTGGCATATTCAGCGTCATCGCACTGTCAGTCAATGTTTTGCTCCTGATTGGCATTCTGTCAATCCTGCAGATTACACTGACCCTGCCCGGCATTGCCGCTCTCGCCCTGACCCTCGGCATGGCTATTGACTCCAACGTACTGATCAACGAACGGGTAAGAGAGGAACTGCGCGACGGACAATCTCCGCCAATGGCAATCAAGAACGGATTTTCGCATGCATGGGCAACCATTCTGGACTCGAACGTAACAACCCTGGTTGTCGGTATTGCGCTGCTCACACTCGGATCGGGTCCCATCAGAGGCTTTGCTGTTGTCCATGTTCTGGGAATAATGACTTCACTGTTTTCCGCAGTCTTTGTCATGCGCGGCATGGTCAACGCGTGGTACGGACATCGCAAACGAATAGAGTCGCTCTCTGTCGGACAGGTCTGGAAACCCGAAGAAGGCACTGCCACCAAAGAGCGCAAGCCAAGACGCACAAGATCCTAGAAAGCTTTTATTAACCGATAGTAGCCATAGACCGGATAATTCATTATGGAATTCTTTCGAATAAAAAAAGACATCCCCTTCATGCGCTATTCAGGAGTTCTGAATATCGTCTCGATTATCGTGTGTCTGCTCGCAATAATCCTGATTTTTACAAAGGGCCTGAATCTGTCCAATGAATTCACCGGCGGAACAGCCATTGAAGTCAGCTACCCGCAGGCTGCAAATCTTGCCGAAATCCGCACTGCTGTCCGGTCGTTCATCGGAAGTGACGATTTTCAGGTCCAGAATTTCGGACGCGCACAGGATGTCATCATCAATTTGCCTCTTGTAAAAGACACGACTTCAGGCGAACTGAGTGAAACACTCTTTGCATTACTGAAAGAAAAGGATCCCGAGGTCGAACTCAAGCGCGTGGAATTTGTCGGCCCACAGGTCGGAAATGAACTGTTCCAGGATGGCCTGCTGGCAATCACGTTTTCCTTTGTCGGCATCGTTGTCTACCTTGCCTTCCGCTTTGAGTGGAAATACGGGGTTGCTTCTGTTATCGCCAACATGCATGATGTCATCATCATTTTAGGTTTTTTTGCCTTTTTCCAGTGGGAATTCTCGCTCTCCGTTCTCGCTGCCGTTCTGGCCGCTCTGGGCTATTCGGTAAACGAATCCGTCATCATTTTTGACAGAGTACGCGAAAACTTCAGGACCATGCGAAGCGGTACAGTCTCTGAAATTGTCAACAATGCCATTACCCGCACTCTTTCGCGCACCATGATTACGCACGGCTCCACAGAAGCCATGGTCTTGTCCATGCTGTTTTTTGGCGGACCGACGCTGTATTATTTCGCGCTGGCACTGACCATAGGCATTGCATTCAGCATTTATTCCTCCATCTTTGTTGCTGCCCCCATTGCCATAAGACTCGGGATCAGGCGCGAAGACCTGATCAGACCTCCGAAAGAAAAACTGCCCAACGACGGAGCTGTGGTCTGATGTGGCAGTTTCGCTTCTTTAGGAGAAAGTCACCGATTTTGTTATGATACGCATCAATAATGCACGAGAATTTCGAAGTTGAACAGACAGCTTTGTGCGACAGACAGGAGTCATGCCACATCCGACATTCCGGACGCTGAAAGCCTGTACAGACTGTGCGATACCCCCAGCCCTGTCCGGATCATCCGGCACAACGATGGATACGGGTATTTTATTAACGCAATTCCTCTCCCTGGCCAGAATCAGGGATTTCCTCGCGGAGGTTAGATGAAAGCATGGGTACGCTTTGAAAAAAACAGTCAGACCGGCTTCGGACTGATGGAAAACGATGTCATTACCGTTCATACCGGCAATATGTTTGAAAACCCGACCGCTACCGATCAGCGTGTCAAACGTGACGACGTCAGACTCCTGACACCTTGTACACCATCCAAAATGATTCTCCTGTGGAACAACTTCCACGCACTGACCGAGCGCCTTGGCATGCCAGTGCCCAAAGAGCCGCTTTATCACCTGAAGCCGGCCAATGCCTTCATCGGCTGCAGTGATACCATCAAAAGACCGAAAGGCTACAGCGGCATGATTGTCTACGAGGGCGAACTGGCCATAGTCATTGGCAGGCGCTGCAAGGAAGTTTCCGAAGTCGATGCACCGCAGTATATTTTTGGCTATACCTGCAGCAACGACATTACCGCCGGCGAAATCGTTACAAAAGATCCCGCTTTTGCCCAGTGGACCCGCGCAAAAGGCTTCGACACCTTCGGCGCTTTCGGTCCAGGTATCGTAACCGATATCAACCCGGGCAAACTCACCATCAAAACCTTTGTCAACGGTGAAGAGCGGCAGAACTACCCCGTCAGCGACATGATTTTCTCACCCGCAAAACTCGTCAGTGCCATTTCTGCCTACATGACGCTTGAACCCGGCGACATCATCTCCTGCGGGACCTCACTGGGAACAGGCTCCATGCGACCTGGCTCTACCGTTGAGGTCGTCATTGATGGAATTGGCCGGCTGATCAACCACCTGGAAGAATAAAAAACGTATCTTTTCTGCTTTTTTTTTTTTACTGTCAAAGCCCTGGTAACATGCTTGAACACCATAAACAGAACATCAGAAATCTGCTTTTATATGCCCTGGATCCCCTCATCCGGGATTCGGGCATAAACCCGGTCATTGGCCTTGAACGACCGCGCGATCCGTCGCACGGCGACATTGCGTCCAATATCGCGCTGCAACTGGCAAAAGCACTCAAAAAGAACCCGCGCGATCTCGCTCAGGAAATCGTCAGCAATCTGCTTGCCCTGCCTGATCATGAAAATACCATTTCCTCCGCTGAAACGGCAGGACCTGGCTTCATAAACCTGCGCCTGACCCCCGCAGCCAGGCAGGAAGTAGTGCACATTGTTCTCGGGCAGAAAGAAAACTACGGGCGCAGCAACCTGGGCGAGAACAAAAAGGTCATGATCGAATTTGTCTCGGCCAACCCGACAGGGCCGCTTCATGTAGGGCACGGTCGCCAGGGTGCCCTGGGCGATGCCCTGGCAGCCCTTTTTGAATCACAGGGATACCGTGTCACCAGGGAGTTTTACTATAACGACGCAGGTGTCCAGATCGACAACCTGACGCGCTCGGTACAGGCACGCGCCAGAAACATCCACCCCGGAGATGCTGACTGGCCATCTGATGCCTATGGAGGTGACTATATTTCCGATATTGCACAGGACTTTCTGGCAAAAAAAACGGTCTCGGCACTCCACTGCGATGCAGTTACCGCTACCGGTGATACGGACGATCTTGAATCCATCAGGAACTTTGCAGTCACTTATCTCAGAAACGAACAGGATAACGACCTGAATGTCTTTGGCATTCACTTTGACAGCTACTACCTCGAATCATCCCTGTATACGGATGGCAAAGTGGACGCAACCGTCGAGGCACTCAACAAGTCAGGCAAGACCTATGAAAAAGATGGTGCCCTGTGGCTGAGAACAACAGACTATGGCGACGACCTGGATCGCGTCATGAGAATGTCCCGCGGCGGCTACACCTACTTTGTCCCTGACGTGGCTTACCACATCAACAAGTGGCAGCGGGGCTATGAAACAGTCATCAACATTCAGGGAAGCGACCATCAAAGTACCGTTTTGCGGGTGCGCTCCGGACTCCATGCCACAGGTATGGGCATTCCTGACAATTATCCCGGCTATATTCTTCACAAAATGGTCAAGGTCACAAGAAAAGGGGCCGAAGTCAAGATTTCCAAGCGCGCAGGTGACTACGTCACCATGCGGGATCTGGTCGAATGGTCAGGCGATGGCGATATCGTACGCGGACGCGATGCCGTTCGTTTTTTCCTGATATCCAGAAAGGCAGAGACCGAATTTACCTTTGATGTTGATCTCGCACTCGCCCGTACCGACGAAAATCCCGTATACTACGTACAGTACGCGCATGCACGCATCTGTTCGGTATTCGAGCAGTGGGGCAAGGATGTGGCGCAACTGGAAAATGCCGATCTGTCCCTGCTCGTCTCGCCGTATGAAAATACTCTTTTAGGTCAGCTGGCGAACTACCCCGATGTTTTGAGGCACGCCCTGAACGAACGTGAGCCGCACCAGATTGCTTTTTATCTGCGTGATCTTGCAGGTGCCTTGCATGGATACTACAATGCTGAACGCTTCCTCGTTGAAGAAGAAGCGCTAAGAAATGCGCGCCTTGCGCTTCTGATGGCGACAAGGCAGGTTTTACGAAACGGACTGACACTGCTTGGTGTGTCCTATCCTTCAAAAATGTAAAATGGCTGCTCCACCGAAAAGACCGCTGAGACCTCCAAAGTCCTCCTCGAACGTAGGCCAGCGCATGGCGCGCGTTGCCGGGCTGGGCTCGGCTTTGTGGAAAAACAACTCGGTTGTCGGCTTTGTACTCGGTCTGATTACAGGTCTTGGCATTGCCATCTTTATTGCCATAATGATCCTGCGAACACCCGTACCTTTCAGCGGCAAGACATCCCGCCCTGACGGCGCAGCAGACAGGAGCATGACGCAATTTGCAGACCCGAACCAGCCCATGCTCCCCAATCGGGATGGAACCATAGATGCCTTCAGACAGACCGGGGCACCTGAAGAAGCCGTTCCCGGCCTGACTGTCAGTTCAGTGACGCCAGCCTTCCTGCAGGTCGGCGCTTTCAGAAACAGGGATGATGCCGATACCGTTCTCGCCAGACTGGCCCTGATAGGTATAGAAGCACAGATCACTCCGGCAAGAAATGCACAGGGTGAACTGTTCCGGGTTCGCGTCGGCCCCGTTGAACGGGAAAACCTGCCATCAGTCCAGGACCAGCTGAGAGCCAACGGCTTTGAGTTCGCAGTTGCAGGCAGCGACTGATGCCACAATGTTTTTTGCGCTTTTGCCCTGACCGGTCAGGACAGTTCCCGGTCGCAACATTTGCAGTCATGCAACATTACCATCAGCAGGCCGCTCCAGCTGGAAAAGCCACAGAAACATTTTGACAGGAAAAGCGATTCTGAAACTGCAGACCCTGTCCTTAAACACAAAAACGTACCTATTTTATGATCAACTCTATTCGTATTCTTGGTGCAGTCTGCTTTTCTCTTGCAATGAGCTTTGCTTTTGCTTCAGACCCTTTCCCGAAAGAAGGCACTGACTACCTGACGCTAAAAAACCCGCAGCCTGCCTCTTTCAGCAGCAAGGTAGAAGTCATCGAGTTTTTTGGCTATTTCTGCAAGCACTGCTTTTCTTTTGAACCCGCACTGGACGAGTGGGCTAAAAAACAGCAAAGAAATGCCGACTTCAGACGCGTACATGTGCGCTTCGGTGAACGCATGATTCTGCAGCAGCAACTCTTTTTTGCCCTGTCTGCCATGGACCCAGGATCCACTGCCCTGCATCACAAAGCCTTTGAACACACCCATGTCCTGCGACAGCCTCTGAGAACAGAAAGCCAGATGAGTGCTTTTATAAGACAGAACGGGCAGTCTTCAGAAAAATTCATGGAACTGCTCCGTTCGCCGCAAGTACGTGCTTTGAGTGATGAGGCCGCGCAGCTGCAGGCCCGTTTCCAGATTGATGGTGTTCCTGCCATCGTGATTGATGGCAGATTTATTACCTCCCTTGCCATCGTAAGTCAGGGCGATCCATCGCTCAGGACTGCGAAAGAAGTGCAGACGAAAACGATTCTGATCATGGACCGGCTCGTGGAGCGCATTCTCAGGGAGCGGGCAGGACCGCAAAGACCGCGCACTTCAAAAAGCAGAAACAATTAACCTTTTTTTCACTGTTATATGCGAAAGAACACTCCTGCAGCCAAAGCTTTAAAAGCATGATCTTGTCGTCAAATCAGTTATTATATATACTTGACAGTTAGACTTTACGCTGACCTGAAGTTCTCGGCGTTGATGAAATACACTTGACTGACATCAGAAAAGTTTGGCCCTGGAACTTTGCTGCAGGCAATCCAACAATTCGCTCAACACCTTAATACTTTTCACCTCTAGGAAAAAATGATGGAACAATCGAATACAGTAACCACCTCGTCTCTTTTCCATACGGCGGCTCTGAAACAGGCCCTCAGGCAGGATCCAGCACCTTCCGAACACAAGAGCATTCTTCAGGACTGGTCAAAAAATCTTGCTGCACTGAACCAGAAAGACAAAGCCAGCCGCCTCAGCACCTTTTTACAGAAGATCATCGTTGATCTGCTCGGTTATTCTTCGCCTGGTACGCTCAAGGACCTGACGGGAGCAGATGGTGATTTTTTTGATGCAAAGCTTGGCTCTTTGGGAAATAAAGACAACACAAACATCGTGCTGGTCAAGCTGATGGATGCCGGCAGAATTGACACGGACGCATCAAATGATGGAAGCAGGCCCGACACTGTTGATGAAGCAAGAAAGCTCGCAAAAGAGGCAGGCAGCGGTCGCTTTCTCTTGCTGACCAACCTGGACGAAGTCAGAATCTACTCTCTGACGAACAGGCGCAAGACATATGAGAGCTTCAGCCTGACCAGCATGGCTGACGACACGGCTGCATACCAGCGCTTTGTCACGCTTCTGGGAGCGCAGAACGTCCTGGCTGGAAATACGGAAGCACTCCTGAAAGCGAGCTTTGAAAACTACCTCAAGGACAAAATGACGCATTCAAGGCACAGGACGCTCAAGGAAGTCTACGGCGAATTTCTGCCTGGTCTGCCTTACGCTATGGACGCTGCTTTTGTCGTTGACTATCCGACATACGGTCGCTTCATGCAGGAAGAGCCGGCAGCACGCGACATTCTCCCCCAGTTTTTCCCGGCGGACAGCTACAGGCAATGGTTCTCTGATGACAGGCCGTACTGGCTGATTTACACACCCAAAGGCAAGGTGGACATTGATCGATACCCTGTGGTCAAAGCGCATCTGGAAACCTTCAGGGCAGACCTCGAAAAGCGCGATGGTGACCAGAAATGGTACGAACACCACCAGCTGGACAATACCGATCTTCCACAGGGAACGGGATTGCGTGTTGCAACCGGAAGTCTGCTTCCCTGGCCAGGCTTTATCATTACCAAGAACACTTCACAGTTTTCTGAAGGCAGTCATTACATCAACAATGCTGACTACTCTCTGTTTGCCCTTCTGAATTCACCGGCCATGGCCAAGCTGATCACGCTTGTCGCACCAAAAACCGAAAGTGGCATGTACGAGTTGAGCAAGGACCTTCTGGAAGCACTCCCGATTCCCTTTATCAGTGGAGAAAATTCGGCCAGACTGGGACGCTGGTCTCACTTTACAATGGAGGGTACGCAGGATCTGAACTACCTGGTCAAGCATGTTATTGCCATGGCTGCAAACGATCTGTCTCCGGAGAACACGAAACTTCCCCCAACGGAAAAGTTGCAGAACTGGTTTGAACTTGATTTTGATGCTTTCAGGGAGGAAGTCAGGCTCTCGTTCAAAGTTGACATCCCCGAGGAGAAGCTGGAAGAGTGGTCGGAGCACTTCTATCATGAGCAGGGTACCTACTACCAGCTGTATACCAGGATGGAAGAAACTGCGCTCCAGATGGAGGAAGTCATCCACAGTCTGTTTGACCTGGATGAAGACGATATAGAGACCATCAAGGCTTCCCGCTAACCAGCAGAGCGTTGACGGCAATCCTGTTTTTTTTGCTTCATGGCCGACCGGTAAAATGGTCGGCCATGTAGCTTGAACGGACCAGCGGGGCGCAGTGGGCGTGAACAAAGCCCAGTCTTTGCGCCTGCCTTTCAAACAATGCAAAGGTATCGGGATGCACGTACCGTAAAACGGGCAGATGCCCCGGGGAAGGTTGCAGGTATTGTCCGATTGTGAGCATGTCTACATCCGCCTCCCGCAAATCCTGCATCACCTGCAGGATTTCCTCATCTGTCTCACCCAGCCCCACCATAAGGCCGGACTTGGTCCGCACATCCGGATAGCGTTTTCTGAAATCTTTCAGCAGCCGCAGTGAGTGCACATAATCGGCTGCACTTCTGACCTGCGAGTACAGCCGGGGTACTGTCTCCAGATTGTGATTCAGTGTATCCGGGAGCGCCTCGCCCAGAATGTCCAGTGCATTATTATCTACCCCCCGGAAGTCGGGTACCAGAATTTCGATGTGCGTATCAGGTGCGTGCAGCCTGATTTGCTGGATGCATTTTACAAAATGCCCGGCACCGCCATCATGCAGGTCATCCCGCGTAACGGAGGTCATGACCACATAATCGAGTCCCAGCAAAACGGCTGCTTCTGCCACCTTTTTTGGTTCGCTTTCATCTGGTGCCACCGGCTTCCCGTGTTCTACCGCGCAAAAGCGACAGTCGCGGGTGCATCTGTCGCCCAGAATCATGAATGTGGCCACGCCACGCCCCGAACACGTCACCCTGTTCGGGCAATGGGCCTTCTCGCAAACCGTTATCAGATTCTGCCTGCGCAGGACTTTATCGACCTCACTGGGCTGACCGGCAAAGGTTTCCGCTCTGGTTCTGATCCACTGTGGCTTCGGTAAAGGCATCTTCTGCTCACGTTTTTATGAATCGTTTGTTGTGCCGGATTACGCCCGGACTATTGTCATGTCAGCCTGGCGCTGTATCTGCCCTGAAGTCGTTTTTTTCCGGACCTGAGGCATCATCCACCGCTGTTATGTTTCACCAAGGGGTGCCGGACAGGCGCACATGACCTGAAAGTGCCCAGGCAAATGCTGCGGATTCCGGCGACAGTCAGAAAAGGTGCTGCGCATCAGTCACAGCACCTTTTCTGACTCTTTTATTGCGTAAAGCATGTGACTCAGGAACATCGTTATTTTGGTTCGTTCGCTTCAGCTTCCTGCTGGGTTTTGTAGACAGTACCGTGCGCATGCTCCGCCGGTGCATATATGGAGTAGAGTTTCAAAGGCCCGGTACCCGTATTGATGGTGTTATGCCATTTGCCCGCTGGAACGAATATCGCAAAATCAGCTCCGGCGTCAGCCGTGAAATCAAGCGAATCCTGCGTATCTCCCATAACAACCCGTCCCTGCCCCTCTTCAATCCGCAAAAACTGGTCAGAATCGGGATGTACTTCCAGGCCTATGTCGCCACCAACCGGTATAGTCATCAGGGTTACCTGAAGCTTGTGACCCGTCCACAGGACGGTCAGGAAGTTTTCGTTGGCAGTGGTGGCAGATTCGATATCAAGAACAACGGGTTTGGGGCCGTAGTCTTTCAGCGCGGTATTTGCCTTTTGGGATTTGGCAGCCCCTGATGCCTGTGCGTGACCCGGGGAGTTGAAAGCAAGTGCTGCCAACAGAGTGCACAAGCTGATAATAAGTTTTCTCGTTTTCATGTTTTTTCAGATTGTTTTTAAAAACGCGCAGAACATCCTGTTTCCTCTGGGAAGCGGATGAACCGGGCATCCTTGAGTTTGTAGAAACCCCGCCTGAAGAAAGCTCCATCCAGGAAGGTTCAGTCTCTTTTCTAATAAGGGTATTGCGTTTTACTCACAACTGTTGCCGCTGCACTTTTATATCTCACTTCCAGAATGATGCAAGGACAACGGGATTATTGACCGATATGTGCATATAACCGGTTCCCTGCCCGGGCATACATTGCCAGTGAAATCTGGCAGGCTGGTCCTGTAAACAGCCCACATTCCAAAGTTCCTTCCCCTGCAGACTGCGGGCAGTTGACGAAAAGATAACATACAAAAGCGGTTTGCACAAAAGACAGGGTATAAAAAAACGGGGGCATCGCTTCAAAAACTCCGACACGCTGCCTGAAACTGTGACAGCGCATTGTATCCGGGAAGTCTTCAGCTCTCTTCACTGCGATGACATGCGTGCAATCAGGTCTGATTCCTCGTTGTCACACCCGGTCAGGGAAAGCGACCCGGTCATGCCTGCCGTATCCTGTCCGGGGATACTTCAAGCCTGAGTTGACGGCACAAAGCCCGAAGCAGGCTTTGCTGAACTTCTGAAACTGAAGTGACTTTCCCCAGTGTTTTCATGTCAACGGACGCCAGATTGACTTCTCCACAGGGGTTTATCCATGAAAAGGGTTCGAGATCCATTGCCACATTCACGGAAATCCCGTGATAGACACAGCCGTTTCCCAATACTTTAAACCCGATGGCTGCTATCTTGGCGTTCGCCCGGTTTTGAGCGGAGGCATCTCCTGACTGATAACCGGACACATAAATACCCCGCACATCAGGCTTCCGGACTCCTGTGATCCGGTATTCACCCAAGGTATCAATAACAGCTTCTTCTACCCGGGAGACAAAATCCCTGACAAACCATCGCCCGGTATGCCTCCGTTTCAAATCCAGTAGCAGATAGACCAGTGCCTGGCCAGGGGCGTGGTAGGTCACATCACCCCCTCTGTCGGTCTGGATGACAGGGATATCCCGCGTATCTGAAAGATGCGAGCGATTTTTTGATGCGCCAAGTGTAAAAACCGGCTCGTGCTGCACGAGCCAGATTTCATCCGGTGTTTCTGAAGTGCGTTGCGCAGTGAAGTTTTTCATGGCTTCAAAAACCGGCTCATATGCTCTCAGCCCAAGTGTTCGCACGCGGACGGTTTTTTCTTTTGCCATTTTTCTGGATAAGCGGAGACTACGGTCAAAGAACGATTCTCACGAGAGGGTGCGATGACAGCGCCAGGTAAATGTTGTCCAGCTGCTCTTTACTCGTTGCACGAATAGTTACCGTCACACTGAGATACTTTCCTTGAGATGAGAACCTGGTCTGAATGTTGGTTTCGTCAAAATCGGGAGCATGATGATGCACGATTTCTGTCACAGTTGACAAAAAATCATCATGCGTAGCACCCATGATCTTGATCGGGAAATCGCACGGGAACTTTATGAGGCTCTCCAGTTGTGAGCAAAACATGCTGTTTTTCCTTTTTGTCTGTTTTTCCTTTTTGTCTGTTTTTACAGGTCAGTTCAAGCCAGCAAAATACTGGCAGCCTATCTTTCAAATGCGATCCAACGCCTCTCGCTGGATACTTCTTTCGGTATGCCAATCCAGGAACCTGTCGGAGCGGGCGCACAAAGACAACAAAAACATGCAACAACCTCCATTACCCTGGATAAAATCACAGCAAAAAAACCACCATTTTCTGTATAAATGCACAGACTTTCGCATTTTTTTGATTTGCGCTCCGACAGGCTCCTCACATTTCGTTTGGAGGGACCTCATGATAACCTGGGAGGCCGAATGGGTGAGGAGGCGCTATGGCTTTTTCCTCTTTTTGCACGATACCTTTACGCGAAAAATTGCTTCCCTGTTTCTATATGGAGCCGTAATTTCAATAATGCACAATGCCGGAACTGATCTGCCTTCAATCAAATTATAGCATGTTGCAGCCGACTTCCTGTGAACGATAAAAGCAACTACGCAGAACCGGTACATGATCCGGGTAAACATTTTTTTTGAAATCAAGGCTTGTTTAAACCGGCTTCACTCCCAAAAACGGGCATTTCCCACCTCAGTTTTGCAAATGCACTGTGAGCCTGATATAAGGTAACGACCCGTCCTGAGGAAAGCAAAGAAGGGGAAACACACTTCAAAGCAGAAATGCGTCCAGAATCGTGGTCGCTACAAGAAACGAAGAAAAAAAGAAAAAATTTTAACTTCCCGTTCGCTGCCGGGAAGTCACACAGATTCAGGATTCTTATGCCATGACTAAAGATCAAAGCTGCTAACTGAACAAAGTTGGTTTAAGGGCGCAGAGGCCTAACTGCATTCCTCAGAATTTCTTCCATGGCAGTACCTGTTGGTGGGTGAAATGTGAAATTTCTCAACATTCTGCTGCACACAGGAATCTCTCTGTCTATAGTTTTAAGCATAAGGTTAATTAATGACGCTGCCACAAAGGCATTGAAATATGCCACTTTGTCATTCTCAGCTTCACTCTCGTAAGTTGCGGCAATAAAAATAGCCTTAAAATAACAAGATGGTGTAGCAAAAGGGCACACGTCCTGTGTACATATGGGCGATTTGATTGAATGCGAACACCGGCTCCTCGCAAAATTTCTTCGCGCAATTCAAGCTTCAGATTGTTCAGGTCACCTAATCTGGATATCGCGATGCCTTCTTTCAGATCGTCCAGGCGGGAAACAATGAGTTTTGTGATACGCTGAAAACCAAAAGAATCACGCACATATCTATCAAGCGCGAACCCCGGTGCAAAAGCATTCAGTCTCAAGGCTCCTTTAACAAAGCCACAATCTGCTGCGCACCGTGCTGCAACCCTAACTATTTGCCTCATCACCTTTCCAACGGCAGATGGATCATTCCGGATGAAATCCGTTAACAAATAGTCCAATTACTCCCCCCAAATTTGCAACCGGGTTCTTCGAAGAGATTCTGAAATCTCTTCTTCAGTCAATTTCCTTGGAACAACTGAAGTAGACTCTTTGGGGTCTGGATTTTCCGGTTGAACATAGATAAAGTCAGCACTTCTCTCGCTTAACGACCTTGAGAGATATGCATCAAGTTCGGCTTGCACGTAGCTGTTTATTTCATCTTTTTCCAACGATGACATCTTCTCGCCTTTGTACCAGGATGTGTGAATTTCAGGAACTGAATTTCTATGGAAGGTCGCTTAACCTGATCATTTGCTCTGCCTCCGAAGAAAAGCATGAAAACTCAACGCTCTTAATGGCAACACAGTGGGGAATTTTACGGTTTCGAACCAACCAGATATTCCCCCAGGTCTCACTGCCTCTCCACTGGCTGAAACGGCATGTCCTGCCGCCAGCAGAACAAGGCTTGCTCCGCAAGCCCGCGCTTATATCCCCGGCCTGAAGGCCGAGGCTTTACGCGCTTTTTTGGTAAAAACTGAGAAAGCTCCCCGGTCAATCCACGCTTCCTCTGATTTGCAATGTTTGCCGGGAACTGGTCAGCCAGTTTTCCAGCAGTACAATAACATCTTCCAGTCTGCTCCGGTTTTTCCCCCGGATGGAGCACTCCCAGACTGTTGCAACTCTCCAGCCGGACTGTACAAGTGCTTCAATGTTACGTCTGTCCCGCTCTTTATTGCCGGAAATTTTTTTGTCCCAGAAGCCGGTTCGGGTTTTGGGCAGGCGAAACAGATCACAGTCATGTCCGTGCCAGAAACAGCCATGTACCATTATGACCGCCCTGTACTTTGGTAAAACGATATCGGGTGTACCAGGCAAATTGCCAACATTGATCCGATAGCGGAAACCTTTTGCAAACAGCGCTTTTCTGATCAGCACTTCATTGCGGGTGTTCTTCCCTCTTATCCCGGACATCATCCGGCTGCGGGTTGCCTCATCAACAATATCAGACACTGAACAATGACTCCTGACGTAATCCGCCTTCTGCACGGCGTTTCAGATCGAGAATGCCCGGCTTCATCAGACGGCGTAACGACAGAATATCCGAAGCCGTTGCCTCTGGCCCTGTGTTTTTGCGCATAAGCCTGCAGATAAGCCCACAAATTGTCCGTCAGGGTATACTTGTCAGACACTTTGCCTTCTTCGGAAAAAAAACGCCCTCCATCTTTTCCTGCATATTCATTCCTCAGCACTCAAACGACATTACCGGAAACTTCAGGACATTATGTCATGCTGCTGTCCCCACCGTCAAACAGACGAGGCGGAAATCAGCCGATGCCGGTATGGCAGCAGATCAGGGGATTTTGGACCGGTTTATCAGCTCCAGCAGTTCCGTCACCGAAAGCTGCATGGGTTCAAGAAGCCAGGCTGGATACAGGCCAACTGCAAGCACAAAGAAAGCAAAAATGCCGAGGACGCAAAGCTCACGGACATCAATGTCTTTCAGGCCAGCAACGGCTTCATTCTGAACAGGCCCGAAAACGACACTGCGCACCATCCAGAGGGAATACGCAGCAGTCAGGACCAGGGCCGCTGCCGCCAGAACACCCAGAAAAAAGTGTGACTTGATCATGCCGACAATGATCATGAATTCGCCAACAAAGCCGGATGTCCCCGGCAAAGCACAATTCCCCAGAGCAAAGAGCACAAAAAGCGTGGCAAACCGCGGCATGGTTTTTGCAACACCTCCAAAATCCGTCATCTGAAGCGAATGCGTCCGTTCATACAACATCCCGATACAAAGGAAAAGGGCCGCAGACAGAAAACCATGCGAAAGCATCTGAACCAGCGCACCGGTAATCGTCATGTGCTGGAACAGAAAAAAGCCCATGGTAACAAATCCCATATGCACAACAGAAGAATAGGCAACCAGCCTTTTCATGTCCTTTTGTGCAATGGCAACAAAACCGATAAAAACAATGGCAACCAGTGACAAAACTATCATGTATACGGAAAGATACCGGGCGGCATCCGGCACAACTGGCAGCAAAAAACGGATGAAGCCGTAACCACCCAGCTTGAGCATGAGTGCGGCCAGAACAACAGAACCTTCCGTCGGTGCCTCGACATGGGCATCAGGCAGCCAGGAATGAAACGGCCACATGGGCAGCTTGATTCCAAAAGCAAAAAGGAAGGCAACAAAAAGAAAGATCTGCTCTCTGAAAGGTATCGGGAGATGCTGCCAGGAAGCAATGGCAAAGCTGTCCGACTGGAAATAGAGCCAGACAATGGCAACAAGCATGAAGAGCGAGCCAGAAAGTGAATAAAGAAAAAACTTGAATGCGGCAAAAATGCGTCTTTCCGAGCCCCATATACCTATGATGATGAACATCGGTATGAGCGCGGCCTCAAAAAAAACATAAAAAAGCAGCCCGTCCGTTGCACAGAATGCCCCGATAGCCAGCCCGCAAAGGAGCATGAAGGCACCCAGATACTCCGGGAAATATCCCTTCTCTGCAGGTTTTGCCATGACGACGACAACACACAGAATGAACGTGCAAAGGATGATGAACCACAGCGAGATACCGTCAACCCCCAGTGCATAATGAACGTTGAAGCGCTCAATCCACACTGCGCTTTCAGAAAACTGCATCTGCGCCTTTTTACTGTCAAAAAAAAGCAGAAGGCCCAGAGAAATAAAAAAACTGATAAAAGATCCGGTCAGAGCAAGCGTACGGGTGATGGCGACCGTGCTCTTTCTTGCAGTCAGAAGAATGAGGACTCCGAAAAGAATCGGACTCCAGATGACAAGCGACAGAACTGGCAGATCAGAATCAGACATGATCGGTCCCGGAAATCAGTCTTTGTACGAACTCGGAAAACATCACAGACAGATATAAAGTAAAAAGCACAAAAGACTGACAATCATCACAAAAGCATAATGAGATAAATGCCCCGATTGCACCCGCTGCAAAATACCGGAAAGCCGGACTAAAAACACCGCACCCGCTCCGGTAATCAACCCGTCTGGCAAACGGGCTTCACCTATCTGCCGGAAAACATGCGCAAAGGCAGAAGCCATGTGCCTTAACTGGCGCTGCGATGCAGACCCGCTCCCGGAAAGCCCGACATCCAGATAATACCGGTCAAACAGCAGACGATGTAGGGCGGGCACTGCTTTTACCAGTCTTTCCGGCACACCGGGATGGGTAATATAAAAAACAGCCGCCAGCAACACACCCGAGGCTGCAAGCAGGGTTGGCAGACGGAACAGACCATGAATCGCCATGGAAACAGGGCCGCTAAAGTGCGCATGAAGTGCCTGCATGGCCGGATGGCGCAGATTGTCAACAAAGACGGATGACTTTAAAAAATCGCTGAAAAACACCGGCTCCATCAAAACCCACCCGGCTAAAAAAGAAGGTATGGCAAGCGCTACCAGCGACAATACCATGATGCGCGGCACAGCAAGTGGCTTCTCACCTGGCAAAAGCCCAACAGGCTCGTCCGGATACCGGGAGGTCCCGCCGGAAGACAATACCAGTCCGTCAGCATCCGGCCTGCCAAATCGCTCCTTGCCGTGAAAAACCAGAAAAAACAGCCTGAATGCATAAAATGCCGTAACAAAAATGCCAGACAGTGCACACGCGTACGCAAAATGCGCTCCGGTAAGGGCCAGATTGCTGCCCAGAGCACTCAGGATGCTTTCTTTCGAATAAAACCCCGAAAAAAACGGCATCCCCACCAGCGACAGAGTGGCAATCAGCGCACAGAACCAGACAAGCGGCATGTGTTTTCCCAGACCACCCATGTTGTAAATGTCCTGATCCCTGTTCATTGCGATAATGACAGCACCCGCCGCCAGAAAAAGGAGTGCCTTGAAAAAGGCATGCGTGAGCAGATGAAACAGGGCAACCGGATAGGCGGATGCGCCCAGAGCCATTGTCATATAACCAAGCTGGGAGATCGTCGACCATGCAATGATCTGCTTGATATCGCTCTGGACAGTTGCAACCAGGCCCATGAAGAGCGCTGTTATCGCACCGGTAACAAGCATGAAAGAAAGCGCAGTATCGGAAAGTTCAAACAGCGGAGACAGTCGCGTGACCATAAAAATCCCCGCCGTGACCATGGTGGCAGCATGAATCAGGGCTGAAACCGGAGTGGGTCCTTCCATGGAATCCGGCAGCCAGAAGTGAAGCGGGAACTGGGCTGACTTGCCCATTGCACCGACAAAAAGACAAAGACATGCAACCGTCAACAAACTCCAGCTGGTACCACCGAGCGTCATTTCGGCGATTTCATGACGCAGCAGAAAAATATCGCTGAAATTCAGGGAGCCGGCTACCGAGAACAGAAGAGCAATGCCCGCCAGAAAAATGGCATCAGAAAAGCGGTTGACCAGAAAGGCCTTGAGTCCGGCAGCTGCAGCCTCTGGTCTTTCAAAGCGAAAGCCGATCAGAAGATAGGACGCCAGCCCTACAGCTTCCCATCCAAAAAAGAACTGCAGAAAATTGTTGGCCATGACCAGTTTCAACATGGCAAAGGTAAAAAAGGCCATGCCGGCAAAAAAACGGGAACTGCCCGGCTCGTCTTTCATGTAACCGGTCGAATAGATATGAACAACCAGAGAAATAAAGGTGACAACACACATCATGAGCGCACTCAGACCGTCAACAAGAAGCCCGAATTCGGCACGAAAAGTGGGCGTCACAGCCCAGGCATAGACGGCCTGGTCAAGAGAAGCTCCTGAAAAGGTGAGCCTGAATGCGTATAACGAAATCAGAAAGGAAATGAATACGCAGAAAGTCGCGATCAGCCGGGAAAACCATGAAAAAGTCGACTTGCCCGGAAAGCGAAAGCTTGTCAGGCCTGCGACAAGGGCTCCTGCCAGCGGCGCCAGAAGAGCCACCAGAAGCAGGTTTGCGCTCAGCAGTTCAGTCATTTAAATTCAAGGCTCAAGGGTTGCGGGTGCACATTTTTACGGTTTATGACAGGCAAACAGCGACTCTGCATGTCTACCCGACATGATAACAAACGGATGCAGGAAACAGGAAAAAAAAGAGCCGGAATTCCATGGATGAAAATGGCTGTTTCAACTCAAAAAACACCCCCGGAAACAGCCCGTTTCAGGGGGTAAGGAACACTGACCGTCCGGATTGCGCAGCACATGAGTACTGCAAATCCGTTGACGGCAGGAATTATCTGTCACGTACGAACTGGTTATTGCGCCTTTCGCTACCGATTGTGGATACCGGTCCGTGACCCGGAATGAACTGGACTTCATCACCGAGTGTGTACAGGTTTTCGCGGATGGCTTTGGTAAGCGCAGCCATATCGCCCTTCGGCAGATCCGTACGACCGACGGAACCCGCAAAAAGAACATCTCCGGAAATGGCTACTTTGGTGGGCTCGTGGTAGAAAACGATATGCCCGGGGGAATGGCCAGGGCAATGGAAAATCTGCAGGGTCTGGGAACCAACAGCTACCGTATCACCCTGATTGAGCCAGCGATCCGGTGTAAAAGGCGTGCCCGCCGGCAGCCCCCACATCCGCGTCTGGTTTGTTGCCAGCTCGGCAAGCAGATAGGCATCCGCTTCGTTCGGCCCTTCAATCGGCACATTGAATTTGTCGGCCAGGTCTTTTGCCGCGCCACAGTGGTCAAGATGACCATGCGTGACAAGCACTTTCTGCAAGGTCAGGCCTCTCTGTTCAAGGACTGACACAATCTTGTCAACATCACCGCCCGGATCGACAACGGCTGCCTGGTTCGTGCTTTCATCCCACATCAGCGTGCAGTTCTGCTGAAAGGGCGTAACTTGTATGATCTGAAATTTCATAGACATTGGAACAAATACCTGAAAAAAGAATTTAAAGGAACAAGTCTGTATTTTGCGGAGTACAAACGGCGACCCGCGATTACCCAAAAGTTATCTTCTGCCGCATTTTGTCTTCATAGCTTCAATGATACATGAAAACGGAGGTTTTTTCACGGAGATATTATTATTATCATGATATGGGCTGGCACTGTCTCATGGCCTGCCTCGGAAACTTTGCCACGACGCCTTCAACAAAAATCATCTGTTCGTCAGTCAGGTTGCTGATACGGTAAAGCAGTCTTTCGGAAGCTGTCCCGCGAGGCGTTATCTGCAGACCCGATACACCCGTTTTGCCAAGATCCTCAACAAATCGCGTCGCTGCTTCACGCGTACTGAAAACGCCCAGCGAAATGGCCCAGCGCAGCGCGGACTGCTCCCGGATAACGAAAAGGTTTTTTACACCCTGACGCTGAAGCTCGGCAACTTTCGCATCCGCTGCACTCTGATCGGCCAGAGGAGGAACATGCACCATGAACCGGGCACCTTCCATGACAGGCGCAACAGCGATATTATCCGGATTCAGGGAAAGAACAAGCAGTTGCATCTCAAACAGCGTTGCCTCTGCCTTGTTGAATTCCCCGACTTCAACACAGCTTGCGTAACCTGGTATGACGGGCGACCTGCTGCGGTCGGCAGGTGCGGGCACATCAACAGCCGGAGGCGTGGCAACAGGGGCTGGAGGAACTGCAGCAGGGGCTGCTGCAACAGGCGCTGTTTCCGGAGGGGCTGTTACCGGAGATGCTGCTGTCGCAGGGACCGCATCGGCAACTGCCGGCACACCATCGGCCTGCTCCATTTCTGCAGGAAGTGCCAGAGGATCTCTTTCCACACGGGAAAGCGGGGACACATTCGGAGAAGCAAAGTTCGTGTCCGGGAGCACTTCGCCTCTGGTCTCGGCAAGTACTCTGCTGACTTCCTCAAGCGTCAGCAGACGGATATGGTCTTCCAGGAACTGGTTGGCAAGACGTTCAGGTTCACGCACCTCGACGCCAGACGAATCTGGAGTGAGGGTTTGAATGCCAAGCAGAGCAATATTGGCAAAAATGAAGAACCAGAAAAGAATTCTCATAATTTCACGTACCCGTTTTTTTAATAGCAACCGTATGCAGACCAACCAGTACCAGATTATCCACAATTTGGGCCGGAATGGAAAGATGGGGCAGAACAAGTTTTGCTGCTCCACCGGACAACAGACATCTGAGAGGACTCAGATGTCGCGCATGAACCGTCGCAACATGCAAAATGGCTCCAGCCTGTGCTGCAATGCACCCGTTGCCAATGGCATCAGCCGTATTCGTTGCAAAAGCAGGTACTGCTTTTGCCAGAGATTCCTCGGTAAACGGCAACTGGGCAGTATTGTCAGATAAAGAACGCATCATCAGCCTGAGTCCGGGCAGAATCATCCCGCCGGGAAAAACGCCGTCCGCTGTAAGTGTATCAATCGTTGTAGCGGTACCACAGGTTGCAACCAGCAGGTTTTCATCCGGAAAAAGTGCTCGTGCTCCAATCAGCGATGCAAAACGATCGCTGCCCAGCTGGGAAAAGTCCGCATAACGGTTCGTCACACCGGCCAGATAAGGCTTTGAAGCAAACCATTCCACGTTCACGGACGCGTTCCGCAACGCCCTGGTCATGGCAGCAATACGCTCTTTTGCAACTGCGCCCGCAACATTGGAGACGATTATGCGCCTGAGAGAGTGAGCTGCAGGAAGATTCTGCAAAAGGGTAGCGGCCACATCCGGTTTGCCGAGTTCCTCATGCGCGATTTCGCCCGCAGCATGCCACGAACTGCCATCAGGCGCAACAGCGCTGTCCTCCAGGACAAGCGCCCACTTCACAAAGGTGTTTCCAGCATCAATCAGCAAGTACATGTTCGGGTCCTGTCTGTTGGCATCCACAAAGAAAGCGCCTGCGGGAACCCGGGTATTTTACGTACATTTAAACAGGGCAGGCAGGAAAAACGGCTCTCTTCCCGGGAATGCATGGACTGACTGCCCCGGGCACAAATACAACTTTTCATTCTCTGACGGGAAGCAGTTCCCTCCAGGAGATAATCACCCGACAATTCGAGTCTGTGACTATTTTGACACTCTCCGTGATTAAAGCCAAGGAATTTACAGCGTTTTTTGGTAAAATTCAGCTTACGCGTTTATTTAATAGCCTCATTTTCGAATTGCCCGACTGGACTTCAGGCCATATTCCAGTTGAAACAGAAGGCAAAAAATGGTTTGCCCGCAACCACGTTCACTGTCTAAAGCAACTTCAATGCCTCATTTTAGTGCCAGTGCTGTCCACAACACGCAAAATACACCACTGCTGCGAATCGTAGAAAGCAGCCAGGTAGTTGCCAGTGGTACCTGGCGGGTTGAGGCACTCGCGTCCAGGCAGACACTTGACTCCATTCACACGACCATTTCAATGCTGGCCTTCAGAAAAGAGGTGACATGGGATCTTTCACAGATAAGCGGACTCGATTACATAGGCGCACAGCTTTTGTGGGACGCGTGGGAGCATGTCCTGCCATCCGGCCTGAAATTGCGCCCGGAACATCATGCTCTGTTTGAGCGGCTCGCCAGCGTGTCCCTGCACAGCCCTGCAGGTGAGAAAGATTCGGAATTTTCGATTACCGGCTATATTTATGACTCCCTGCGTTCTCTGCAGGATCACCTGGCAGGCATCGTCACCCTGATGGGACAGTGTGTACTGGATTTGTGGATTTTTGTGAAAAATCCGGCAAACGGCCCCTGGCGGGAAATTTCCGCCAACATCTACCAGGCCGGAGCACGTGCGCTGGGAATCACCGCGATGGTAGGGTTTCTGATTGGTGTTGTACTCGCCTATCTGTCAGGCCAGCAGCTGAAATCTTTTGGCGGTGACTCCTATCTGGTCAATCTTCTGGGAGTTGGAATAACCAGGGAACTGGGACCACTGCTGGCAGCCATTCTGGTTGCCGGAAGATCCGGCTCATCCATGGCGGCAAAAATCGGGGTCATGCGCGTGACAGAAGAACTGGACGCCATGCTGGTGATGGGAATTCCACACGGATTCCGGCTGGTTCTGCCCAAAACAATTGCGCTTGCCATCGTCATGCCACTGCTGGTGATGTGGACAAATATCTTTGCCATGCTGGGAGGCATGCTGGCCGCGAACTATTCCATCGGCCTGGCAGTAAGCTACTTCATATCCGCTCTGCCGGATGCAACACCAGTCGGCTCCCTGATCATCGGGATCAGTAAAGGAGTGATCTTTGGCATACTGATTGCCCTGATTTCATGTCACTTCGGCCTGCGGATCGAACCCAACACGGAAAGTCTGGGGACCGGCACAACGAGTGCGGTTGTTACCGCCATTACCATTGTCATTCTGGTCAACGCCATCCTGGCTGTTGCACTGTGGGAGGTGGGCTGGACATGAGAACGGCATCAGGCGCACCGGTCATCAGAATCGAAAAACTGTGGACACAGTTTGGAGAACATGTCGTCCACAGGGATCTGGATCTGGTCATCGGGCAGGGAGACATTGTTTCGATTGTCGGAGGCTCAGGCTCGGGCAAGACAACGCTTTTGAGAGAAATACTGGGACTTCAGAGGCCGAGCCGGGGTAAAGTTTCTGTTCTGGGTGTCGATATTGTCAATGCAAAAACAGACGAAATCAGACTGCTGTATAAAAAATGCGGGGTGCTGTTTCAGCAGGGCGCACTCTTTACCACATTGACCGCGCTTGAAAATGTGGCGCTCCCCATGCGCGAACTGCGCGTTTTACCTGACAGGCTGATTCTGGAATCGGCACTTCTGAAACTCAAAATGGTAGGACTGACGCGTAACGATGCCGCAAAATTGCCTTCCGATCTGTCAGGTGGTATGGTAAAAAGAGTTGCACTTGCCCGGGCACTGGCGCTTGAGCCTGAACTGCTTTTTCTTGACGAGCCAACTGCCGGACTGGATCCGTTACTCTCGGAGAGCTTTGTCGAACTGATCCGCTCCCTGCATGATGAACTGAATCTGACGGTCGTAATGGTCTCGCATGATCTGGATTCGATTCTGCAACTGTCATCCACCATCGCAGTACTGGCAGACCAGCACGTGATTGTGAACGACACACCCGAGGAGGTTGTCAAAGTGGACCATCCTTTTATACTTGATTTTTTTCTGGGTGACCGGGGAAGACGTGCCCTGACCGGCATGGCAGATTTACCCGGGGATACCCGACAGGAGCTTCAGTAATGGAAAGTCGTTCGCATGCGCTGATAGCAGGGCTTTTTACAATTGTACTTCTGGCAGCGGTCCTGACAGGTGCATGGTGGGTCGGAGGTGACAGAATGGATCTTGTTCCCTATGTCATGGAAACCGAACTCTCCGTTGCAGGCCTGTATCCGCAGGCACCCGTCAAATTCCGCGGACTGATGGTCGGCAAGGTGTCCGACCTGCGGTTTGACCCGGATACGCCAGGAAAAATACTCGTTTTCTTCGGAGTCGACCCACAAACACCGATGACGCAGTCCACCTATGGAACGCTGGCTCTGCAGGGTGTGACCGGATTTGCCTATATTGAACTGGATGACGACAAGTCCGGCTCGCCACTGCTCAAAAGTTCGGCTGACAATATCGCCCGGATCGAAATGCGACCAAGCATACTGGCACTTCTGCAGATGAAAGCAAGTGGCATTCTGGATGAAATCCAGAAAACTGCCGAGGCACTGGCATCCATTTCAAAACCTGAAAACCAGAAACTGCTGATCAGCACTCTGGCCAACCTTAACAGGGCAGCTGCTGAAGTTGCAAAAGCAACCAACAGTCTGCAACCGGCTCTGACCGGACTGCCTGAAGTTGTCGACAAGTCCGGAAAAATGATTGATTCCATTACGGCGCTGTCGGATGAACTGCATGAACTGAGTCATATAGTGAACAGCTATGTGGATAACCGCAATACCGCCGATGCGCTCGCGCAGATCCAGGGGCTGATAACCGAGATGCAGACCGCTGCAAAGACTTTTAATGACGCGATGGACCAGTTTCAACAAAGGCCTGTAGGCCTGCTTCTGGGAGGAGCGAGCCCTCCACCTGGCCCTGGTGAAAGAGGCCATCGCCCGCCGTCACGCTGACTTACTGAAGGTTTTTATGTTTTCAAGAAGCCGTCTTTTCCTTTTTGCCAAGCTGGGCATGAGCGCTTTACTGCTTGCTGGCTGTCTTACTTCCGCACCACCTGCGACTCTGTATGACTTCGGCTCCATCGTTCCCAAAATGGACGAGCAGGTATTTCCTCCGGACTTTCCGGCTCTGGATGTTTCCCGCGTAGGTGCACCGGCCTGGCTTCAGTCGACCCTGATCTACTATCGACAGGAACAGGTAAACGAGCAGCAGACCCGCTTTTACACCCAGAGTCGCTGGAACATGGTGCCATCCGAACTGATCCGCGAGAATATCAGAGCGCAGATTTATGCTGCTGGTGGCTCATTGGGTGGTGGACGGGCCGTGCACGCAGACGAATTAAGGCTGGTGCTCTATGTCCAGGAATTCAGTCATTATTTTTCCAGCGCAACGGTGAGTGAAGGCCGGTTTGCATTTACTGCGGCTATTTCGCAAAAAGGCGAAGTCATTGCGCAAAGGGCTTTTTATGCCGCAGTACCGGCAAAAACACCGGATGCACAGGGAGGGGTTAAAGCATTGTCTGAAGCGGTTCATGCCGCAACTGCCGAAATGCTGCTCTGGATTGTCCAGAGCCATAATCAGAGCGGTTCAAGGTAAAAATGCAGGAGCGACTGTCCAGAGTGTTTCACAAGCCCTCCTCTTTTTTGCGGACAGCACTTCTTGTCTATATTTTCCTGATCGTCTATGGAAGCCTGTACCCGCTATCAGGCTGGAGGCTCCCTGGCGGGAACCATTTTTCCTTCCTTTTCGAGTCCTTTCCCCGCTACTGGACGGGATTTGACATTTTCATCAACATCGCGGCCTATGTACCACTCGGCTTCCTGCTGCTTACCGCTGTTTCACCCCTTCTGAGGGGTGTCAGGGCATTTCTTTTTGCGTTGCTCGCAGGCATCGCCCTGTCCCTGACGATGGAGTCCCTGCAGGTTTTTCTTCCGGGCAGGGTTCCCTCCAACATAGACCTGCTGACCAATGCGACCGGTACATTCATCGGTACGACAGCTGGTGCTGCTGTTGCACCATTTCTTTTCAGGGATGACCGGATTCACTATCTGGTTCGCAACTGGCTCCACTTCGGGTCTTCCCGCGTTCTGATTGTTCCCATGCTCTGGCCACTGGCCCAGATTTACCCGCAGAACTACCTCTTTGGACATGGACAGGTCCTGCCTCATTTTTCCCAGTGGCTTTCTGCCATTCTGATGATGCCGGTGAGCCTGTCCATCATGCTGAACCGCAATCTGCAACTGAGTGCCGAACAGTACTGGCTCTCCGAAACCATCATTACCTCAACCGGTATGGCAGGTGCCATTTTGCTGCTTTTGTGTCTGCTCGGTCAGGATGCTCCCCGTGTCATACTGGCCTTTTCCCTGTTTGCTGCGAGTATCGTAACAAAGTCACTGGCAATGGCCCTGCTGTTTGAACCCAAAAATGCCTTTGTCTGGGTAACGCCAGGTGCGGTCGGAGGTATTCTGACCGGCGTTCTGCTTGTTTTCGGACTGATCTTTGTACCTCCTGCCATCCAGCGGCGCATGGCTGCTGCCATGCTCCTCATCAGTTTAATAACGGTCAACATTTTGCCGGACAACCAGTATTTTCTGTCGACGCTGCAGACCTGGTCGCAGGGAAAGTTTCTGAACTTCAATGGTGCAGCCTATTTTCTTGCGAGTGTATGGCCGTATCTCGCACTGTGGTTTCTGTTTCACATCGGACGCGTCAGCAAAAAAACGGATTTTGGAATCCTTTGAGTACGGATTGATGGCCCCGCAGAACAGCCCGCCGAGAAAAGGCTTGAGTTTCGCACACCAGCTGGGTTATTCTATTAAAGAACCCGTAGTCACCGCTCCGCTTCGGTCTGCTACGGGGAGCCGGTCATCACCCTCAAAAAAAAAAGAAGGCAGGGCTGAATACCGGTGAAGAGTACCGTTTTTTTTGTCAGTCACTGATAGCAACAGAGAAAGGATATGCGGGACAGGTGCTATCCCTCCCGGGCGAAAATACCCGGGTTACCGCGTGGTTTGATGAACACGAAATCAAAGAAATTTTACGTTGACGGGGTGGCAGGCAGAATCGAATGCGCTCTGGAACTGCCACCGGCTGCGCCTTGTGGAATAGCCCTGCTGGCCCACCCGCACCCGCTTTATGGCGGTGCGATGGACAACAAGGTTGTCCAGATGATGGCGCGCGCCTTTGTTGAACAGGAATACGCAGTCGTTCGCATGAACTTCAGGGGGGTAGGCTCGTCTGAAGGCACATTCGCCGAAGGAATCGGTGAAGCTGAAGATATGGAGCAGGTTCTTGACCACATGAAAAGAGAATATCCAGGTCTTCCTGTTGTTCTGGGAGCATATTCATTCGGCACCTACGTTACCTCCATTCTGCAAAAACAGCTTCAGGCCGACGGGACACCTCCTGACAGGATGGTCCTGATTGCGCCAACAGTCGGGAGATGGGATCTGGGAGCCGTGCCCTCAAACACCATCGTAATTCATGGCGAAGCGGATGATCTGATCCCGCTCAGGGATGTCCTGAACTGGGCGCGCCCGCTGGACCTTCCTGTTACCGTGATAACCGGTGCCGATCATATGTATGGTCGCAAGCTGCATCATATCGTTCATATCATAGCAGGGGCGCTGCGCCGCTAGAAGCCGTGCCTTCAACAGATGATGACTGACTGCAGGATCACCCGCATTCCGGCTGAAGCCGGGATCGCTGCATGCCAGCTTCAGCTGCTTCACCGGAAACCGGGTCCGTCAGGACGCAATAAACCGGATTTTTGCCAGAAAGGCACCTACAGGGTACAGCTTGGCGCAGAGCGGTTCACGTACTCCCGTCTCCTGCTGAAAAAAGCGTGTGAGACCCCATCGAATTTGGTAACACCATGAGGAAAATACAGTACCTGTTGTCTGCTTTACTGCTGGTGTCCGTGATCTCGTCTGTGTCATATACACCTTCACATGCCCAGTCGGTTACGCAACCGACCATCTCCGCCCGTTCGTGGCTGCTTCTGGATACGGTAAGCGGTCAGATACTGGCCTCGCACGACGCATACAAGCGGATCGAGCCTGCATCGCTTACCAAACTGATGACATCCTATCTCGTTTTCGGAGCGATCAGGGAGGGAGACCTGGGTCTGAGCCAGTCCATAACGCCTACAGACCAGGTGTGGAATCTTGCTCGCGGAAGTTCAAAAATGTTTATCGAGTCCAGGACACCGGTGAAGGTTCAGGACCTGCTCTATGGCCTGATTGTACAGTCCGGCAATGACGCATCCATTGCCCTTGCCGAAGCAGTATCGGGTTCGGAGGCCGATTTTGTTACACTGATGAACAGGGAAGCCGAACGGATGGGCATGAAGTCCACTCATTTCGCAAATTCGCATGGCCTGTCACACAAGGACAATTATTCCACGCCCTATGACCTGTCCATTCTTGCAGTCAACCTGATTCGTGACTACCCGGAACTCTACAAAATCTATGCCATAAGAGAATTTACCTACAACCGGATAAGACAACGGAATCGCAATCGCCTGTTGTGGCTGGATCCCACAGTCGACGGGATGAAGACAGGTCATACAGAAGCCAGTGGATTCAGTCTTATCTCTTCTGCAAAGCGGGACAGCGCAGTTGGTGAAAGGCGTCTTCTGGCCGTGGTTGTCGGAGCAGATTCGGACCAGATGCGTGCCCAGGAAAGCCTGAAACTTTTAAACTGGGGCTTTGAGAACTTCGATACAGTCAAGATTTTTGACAGAAGGCGTCCCATTGCGACCCTGGAAGTCTGGAAAGGCTCAAAGAACAAGGTACAGGTAGGCTTCAATTTTGATGCCTACGTCAGTGTGCCAAAGGGAGCCACGCCGCGCCTGAAGTCGGTTCTGGAGCGCGACGAACCCATCATTGCTCCGATTGAGGCAAACACGCGTGTTGGTACACTCAAGATGATGCTGGATGGCAAGGTAATTTCAGAATTGCCGGTTGTCGCACTCGAACCTGTCAGCGTGGCCAGTTTCCTTGGCAGAATGTTCGATACGGTCCAGCTGTGGTTTAACTGAGCAGACGCATAAAGCGACAAACCAGACTGACAACTGACCGTTGCAGAAGCAACTTTTTCGCAGATATCTCTATTTGTAGCATTGACTTATTTTTAAGTCGGAAAGTATAATCTAACAATTTGAATCAGCCTGAGGCCAAAAATACCCTTTTTGCCATCGCTGTGAGAATAAATAACCCGCGACAGAAGTCGCAATTCTGCAGGAGCGGGTGTGGGTAATACGGGAGTGCCGCAAGCGGTCGACAAGGCTCGCAGGCCTGTACAACATTCCCGAAAAGGATAAATGCCCGAAAAAAGCATGTAGCAACAGGTCCGCAAAGGCGGTGCCTGCGAGGGCAGCAGGGCGTGTTGCGGTTGTGACTGCAGCCACATAACACCCAGTCCATACAACGTAACGATGGGTGCGGGACTTCTGCTCCGCAATTCCTACCCTGGGCAAGGCAAGAGAGTGCCAGCGAATACGCTATGAACTGGACCCACGTTATTTTGAAACAGCTGGCAGTTGCTGCCGTAGTTGCAATCGTTGCTGCCCTGTTGGGTGGCAAACATGCCGGGATGTCTTCCGTCATGGCGGGAATGAGTTGCGTAATCCCGAACACGGTAATGCTGTCCGGATTACACCTGAATGATCGCATACTGCGACTTTCCGGCGCGACAGCCCTGTTTATTGTGGAATCGGTTAAAATCTCGCTGACTCTCCTGATGATTGCAGCGGTATTCTGGCAGTACAAGGATGTAAACTTTATCGCATTTTTGGTGAGTTTTATCATCTCACTCAAAAGTTATGTATATATATTGTTAAGAACGAAAAATTAATAGATATGGCTTCCGCAGCGTCCCAAGCGCCTTCAATGGCGGAATATGTGACCCACCACTTGCAGAATTTTGCAAATAAATACCAAAAGTCACTTATTGATTTCAGCGTCATCCATTATGACACCCTTTTCTGGTCTGTCGTGTGTGGCATAATCGCCTGTCTCGGCATGTACATCATCTCGCGAAAGGCAACAGCCGAAGCTCCCGGTCGACTGCAGTCCGTTGTTGAAATACTCTCGGAAATGGCTGACGGCATGGCCAAGGAACAGATTCCTGGCGACCGCCGCTTCATTGCGCCTCTGGCCCTGACGATTTTTGTCTGGATCGCCCTGATGAACTGCATGGACTTTCTTCCGGTAGATGTTTTCGGGCAGCTGTTTCACTGGACCGGACTGGACTATTATCTGCCCTATCACAAGGCTGTGCCCACTGCTGATCTGAATGGAACCATTGGCATCTCCTTTGGGGTCGTACTCCTGATGCTTTTCTTTTCTCTCAAGGTCAAGGGGATTGGTGGCTTCCTGCATGAGAAGTTCTTCACCCCTTTTGGTCCGTTTCTGGCTCCCTTCAATCTCTTTTTGCACATAATCGAATACCTTTCAAAGATGGTTTCCCTCGCGATGCGACTCTGGGGCAATATGTATGCAGGAGAACTGCTCTTTCTCATGATCGCCATGCTCGGAGGCCATATGACGCTCTCGGTAACCGGCTCCTTTTTATTCGTGAGTCACGTCATATTTGGAGCCATCTGGGCGATCTTTCATATTCTTATCGTGTTTTTGCAGGCCTTTATTTTCATGACACTGACACTTGTCTATCTGGGGCTGTCGTACCAAAAACATTAAACTGTTTCCGATTTTAGAACTGTAGCTTTTTTATTGACCAACCCTTTTAACCTCAACTATTTTTAAAAAAAAGGAAATATCATGACAAACAGTGGCTTAATTGCTTTGGCTTGTGCTTTTATTATCGGCCTGGGTGCGCTTGGCGCAGCTTTCGGTATCTCGAACATGGGGGGTAAATACCTTGAAGCGTCTGCCCGCCAGCCGGAATTAATGAACCCTCTTCGCACAACTCTGCTGGTTCTCGCGGGACTGGTTGATGCCGTCTTTCTGATCGCGGTTGGTGTTGCGGTCATGTTTGCGTTCGTTAATCCGTTTGGTGCGTAATTTTGATGATCAGTTGATTTAAACAACGGCAAGTTAGCAGCCTGTTGGCAAACAGCTTTTTTTCTGCGAAGCGTGGATCTCTTCGGTCTGTGCGCTTTTTTGAAATGGCTGGATCTGTCAACAGTCTGAAGTAAACCCGTTACTTCTTTTAAGAGGAATTTACCGTGAATTTAAATGCGACTTTATTCGCACAAACGGTGGTTTTCATCATCTTCGCGCTTTTTACTGCGAAAGTCGTCTGGCCACCTATCATGAGGGCCCTGGACGAACGTGCAACGAGAATAGCGGCCGGACTGGCTGCTGCAGACCGGAGCAAGCAGGAAATGATTGCTGTGGAACGGCACATTCAGATTGAGCTCAGCAAATCGCGCGAGGAAAGCCAGCGGCGTATCTCCGAGGCAGAAGGAACCGCCAACAAACTTGCTGAAGAAATCAGGATAAGTGCGCAAGAAGAAGCTGTGCGAATCATAGAACAGGCCAAAATGGACGCCGGGGCCGAAATGCAGCGTGCGCGGGAAGCATTACGCAGGGAAGTTGCCGTCCTTGCGGTCAAGGGTGCAGAGCAGATTCTGAAGCGCGAAGTAGATGCGTCTGTTCACGCAGATTTGTTGAACCAGTTAGCAGTTGAGCTCTAGAACATGGAACTAGCTACCATTGCACGTCCCTATGCCGAAGCCCTGTTCAGGGTTGCGCAAAAAGACGATCTGAACAAATGGGACACGATACTGTCGGAGTTGGCCACCCTGGGTGCTGACCCCTCAGTGCGTGATCTTGCCAATCACCCCAAGCTCGACAAAGCGCAGTTTGTTGATCTTTTGCTGTCGCTTCTGACTGCTGGGGAACAGGCTGAAGTCAGAAATTTCCTGGAGCTTCTGGTTCGTAATGACAGGGTCGTGCTCCTGCCTGAAATTGCCGGGCAGTTCCACGTGCTGAAAAATATGAGCGAAGGGGTCGCGGACGCTGAAATCATCAGTGCCTATCCTCTCTCCGAAAGCCAGCTTCATGAAGTGTTGCAAACCCTGGAAAGACGTTTCATGCGCAGACTCAATGCAACCGTTACCGAGGACAGTTCGCTGATTGGCGGGATTGTCGTTATTGTCGGCGATGAAATGCTGGATCTGTCCGTGCGTGCAAAACTGCAAAGAATGCAGGAATCGCTTGTAGCGTAGGCAGCAGTCTGCTGAACGGGCGGATGGTACGCCATCGGCTCTGGAGTCGTCTTTGACAGGGCGAATGTACCCCTGCTACCCGGAGTCACACTGTGCCGCAGGGGTCCGCAGCTGTGTGATGCGCACGGTCCTTCATCCGGAAATGAAGGTATTTTCCTGGAAGCAGTGGCCATCAGGTCACTCCAGACTGATTCTGTACAGGTATTCCAGCGTATGGGTGAGCATACATCTGCTCCCCTGGGAGGAACCGGTTTCCAGCTCATTTTTTATAAATTTAGGAGTTAGCAATGTCACTCAACCCATCAGAAATCAGCGAACTGATCAAAAGCAGGATCGAAGGTCTTAGCGATGTTGCAGAAGTTCGCAATCAGGGCACGATTATCTCGGTGTCCGATGGTATTTGTCGCATTCACGGTCTTTCCGATGCAATGCAAGGGGAAATGCTGGAGTTTCCAGGAAACACCTTCGGTCTGGCGCTGAACCTTGAACGCGACTCGGTTGGTGCTGTTATTCTGGGAGAATATGAACACATTTCAGAAGGCGACATCGTCAAGACGACCGGTCGCATTCTTGAAGTTCCAATCGGCCCTGAGCTGATCGGGCGTGTAGTAGATGCCCTGGGTCAGCCCATTGATGGCAAAGGTCCCATTGATGCGAAACTGTCTGCCCCGATTGAAAAGATCGCTCCCGGTGTAATTGCACGCCAGTCCGTATCCCAGCCCATGCAGACCGGTATCAAGGCGATTGATTCGATGGTTCCGATTGGTCGTGGTCAGCGTGAACTGATTATTGGTGACCGTCAGACAGGAAAAACCGCCGTCGCTATTGACACGATCATCAATCAGAAGGGCCAGGACATGATCTGCATTTATGTCGCTATTGGCCAGAAGGCATCGTCCGTAAAAAATACGGTTCGTGCTCTTGAGGAACATGGTGCCATGGATTACACCATCGTAGTCACGGCAACTGCATCCGAATCGGCTGCAATGCAGTACGTCTCGCCCTATGCCGGCTGTACCATGGGTGAATACTTCCGTGACCGGGGTCAGGATGCACTGATCATCTATGATGACCTGTCCAAACAGGCTGTTGCCTACCGGCAGGTATCCCTTCTTTTGAGGCGTCCACCGGGACGCGAGGCGTATCCTGGTGATGTTTTCTATCTGCACTCACGACTTCTGGAGCGCGGTGCTCGCGTGAATGCAGAATATGTTGAGGATTTTACAAACGGCGAAGTCAAGGGTAAAACAGGCTCGCTCACTGCTCTGCCGATTATTGAAACGCAGGCAGGAGACGTGTCCGCATTCGTACCGACCAACGTCATTTCCATTACAGATGGACAGATCTTCCTGGAGACAGGTCTGTTCAACTCGGGTATCCGCCCTGCGATTAACGCGGGTATTTCGGTATCGCGCGTTGGTGGTGCTGCGCAGACAAATGCCGTAAAGGGCCAGTCAGGCGGTATTCGTACGGACCTGGCGCAGTACAGGGAACTGGCGGCCTTCTCCCAGTTCGCATCTGACCTGGATGAGGCAACCCGTCGTCAGCTTGATCGCGGTGCAAGAGTAACCGAACTGCTCAAGCAGCCCCAGTATTCGCCCTTGCCGATTTCGCTCATGACGATATCGCTCTATGCTGTAAACTCGGGTTTTCTGGATGATGTTGAAGTCAGAAACGTACTGCCATTTGAAACCGGTCTGCATGCGTATATGCGCACGAATCACTCCGATCTGATAAGGCGTATTGAAGACAGCAAGCGTCTTGAACAGGAAGATCAGGGTATTCTGTCAGCAGCCATCCAGGAGTACAAAGAGGGAAGCGGGTTTGTTATCGCTGCTGCGGATTAACCTTGATCCATGCAATAAGGAGTAGGCCAGATGTCATCAAGCAAGGAAATTCGGGCTCAGATCAGGAGCGTGGAAAACACGAGAAAAATCACCAAGGCAATGGAAATGGTTGCCGCATCCAAAATGCGCCGGGCGCAGGAGCGGATGCGTGCATCCAGGCCTTACTCTGAAATCGTGCGCGCCCTCGCAGCCCATCTGTCTGAAGCCAACCCGGAATATGTTCATCCATTTTCGGTGGAAAGAGACGCGGCAAAGCGTGTCGGCTTTGTTATCACAACAAGCGACAAGGGCTTGTGCGGGGCGCTGAATACCAACCTGTTGCGTCTTGTAACCAACCGCTTTCGCGAGGAAGAGGCTGCCGGCAATGAAATCATAACAGTTGCCATCGGTAACAAGGGCCTGGGCTTTCTCACCCGTATCGGTGCCCGGGTAGTATCACACCTCGTCCAGATTGGCGATGTCCCCCGCATGGATCGTCTGATTGGTCCAATAAAGGTTTTACTGGATCAGTACCATGCCGAGGAGCTGGATGCCATTTATTTGTGCTACAACAAGTTTATCAATACCATGAAGCAGGAACCCGTCATTGAGCGACTGCTTCCGCTTCCGGATGAGACCCTGGTTACGGGAAATACCCGTCACCAGTGGGACTACATCTATGAGCCTGATGCCGCCACGGTTATTGAAACACTGCTTGTGCGTTATGTTGAAGCCCTGATCTATCAGTCAGTTGCCGACAATCTCGCCTCCGAGCAGTCTGCCCGTATGGTTGCGATGAAATCAGCCAGCGACAATGCCGGCACCGTTATCAAGGAACTGAAACTGATCTTCAACAAGACCCGTCAGGCAGCAATTACAACCGAACTGGCAGAAATTGTCGCAGGAGCTGCGGCGGTTTAAAGAAGAAGTCATCAAAAGAGCGTTTTAAACGAAAACACATCAATATTAAAGGAACGAAAAATGGCGCATGGCAAAATCGTTCAGTGTATCGGAGCAGTGGTCGACGTCGAATTCCCACGCGACAAAATGCCCAAGGTCTACGATGCTTTGATTATGGAAGAATCCGATCTGACGCTGGAAGTCCAGCAGCAGTTGGGTGACGGCATTGTCCGTACTATTGCACTTGGTTCATCTGATGGCCTACGTCGGGGTATGACAATCGTCAATACCGGTCAGCCCATCATGGTTCCGGTAGGTGAAGCAACGCTGGGTCGCATTCTGGACGTACTTGGCAATCCGATTGATGAGGCGGGTCCTGTCGAGACGGAAGAGCGTTTGTCCATCCACCGCAAACCACCCACCTATGAAGACCTTTCGCCTTCGCAGGAGCTGCTTGAGACCGGCATCAAGGTCATTGACCTGATCTGCCCGTTCGCCAAAGGTGGAAAGGTGGGACTGTTTGGTGGTGCAGGTGTTGGCAAGACGGTCAACATGATGGAGTTGATCAACAACATCGCGAAGCAGCACTCTGGTCTGTCCGTTTTTGCAGGCGTTGGAGAGCGCACACGTGAAGGTAACGACTTCTATCACGAAATGAAAGATTCCAATGTACTGGACAAGGTTGCCATGGTATACGGGCAGATGAACGAGCCTCCTGGTAACCGTCTGCGTGTTGCACTGACCGGTCTGACCATTGCAGAGACTTTCCGTGATCAGGGTCGTGATGTTCTCTTCTTCGTTGACAACATCTATCGCTTTACCCTGGCGGGTGTTGAAGTATCCGCGCTTTTGGGTCGAATGCCCTCGGCGGTAGGTTATCAGCCAACGCTTGCTGAAGAGATGGGGAAATTGCAGGAGCGCATTACTTCTACCAAAGTGGGATCCATTACTTCTGTACAGGCGGTCTTCGTACCGGCTGACGACCTGACCGACCCGTCTCCGGCTACGACCTTCGCGCACCTTGATTCGACTGTCGTACTGTCGCGTGACATTGCCTCTCTTGGTATTTATCCTGCAGTGGATCCGCTTGATTCGACATCGCGCCAGCTGGATCCCCATATTGTCGGTGCGGAGCATTATGAAGTGGCCCGTGCTGTACAGGGTACCTTGCAGCGTTACAAGGAATTGCGTGACATTATCGCCATTTTGGGAATGGATGAACTGGCTCCTGACGACAGGCTTATTGTTGCCCGCGCACGCAAAATCCAGCGTTTTCTGTCCCAGCCCTTCAGCGTTGCGGAAGTCTTTACCGGTGCGCCTGGTAAATATGTTCCGTTAAAGGACACGATTCGCGGCTTCAGGATGATTGTCGAAGGTGAGCTTGATCATTTGCCGGAACAGGCGTTTTATATGGTTGGCCCCATTGAGGAGGCCATTGAAAAAGCCGAAACGATGTAAGCAGGTCTGGCGGGGGACTGCCTTGTCCGGGTCCCCTGTTGTCGGACTGAAAATTTTTGAACCTGCGTAAATGTAAAAGGTACACGCATGGCAAATACCCTACATGTTGATGTGGTTTCAGCAGAAGAACTGATATTTTCGGGTTCTGCTGAATTTGTTGCGCTCCCTGCGGAGATGGGTGAGATCGGTATTTTACCGATGCATGCCCCGTTGATTACGCGCATCAGGCCGGGTGCCGTCAGAATCAAAAGGCCTGGTCAGATAGACGAGGATTACGTATTCGTTGCGGGCGGCATTCTGGAAGTGTTACCGTATGCGGTTACCGTCCTGGCTGATACGGCCATCAGGGGGCGCGATCTTGATGAGGCAAAAGCACTTGATGCCAAGAAGCGTGCTGAAGAGGCCATTGCGCACAAGGAAGCCAATATTGATTATGCCAAGGCCCAGGCTGAAATTGCCCAGGCCATGGCCCAGCTCTCCCTGATCAACAAACTGCGCCAGATGCGCGCTTGATCCTCCCGGTTCCCCCCTCCCATGGGCAGCCCTGGACTTTGCGCCGGGCTGCCTTTTTACCAAAAAGCGCTTATATCCTCGGCCTTCAGGCCGGGGATATAAGCGCGGCAGGCAAAGCCTGCCAACAGATTAGTGCTGTGCCTGCTGTTGCTGGATGTATTGGCGCAATACGGCTATAGGAGCGCCACCACTGCTTCCTGCGAATGCTGGGGTCGTGTTTTTTTCTGATCAGGCGACTGGAGACACCTTTAAGACTGTTGACCAGGCGGGAAACAGAAACTTGGGGAGGATAGTTCACCAGTAAGTGAACATGGTCATCTTCACCTTCAAACTCCACGAGTTCTGCTTCAACGCTGGCAAAGATGGCTCGCAGGTCATCAAGTATTTCCCGGGTAAACACGTCTTTGCGATATTTGGTGACAAAGACCAAATGAACGTGCATTGCAAATACGCAGTGTCTTCCGGCGCGAATGTTGTTGTCTTTTTTCATAGGCAAAAGTATACTTCTGCCATGAAACGGCATCAAGCTTTTAAATTCGAATTAATGCCCGACGGCGAGCAGCAGCGCATGATGCGTCGTTTCGCCGGAGCGTGTCGTTTCGTCTACAACCGGGCGCTCGAAATGCAACAGAAGCTGTATGAACAGGACAGTTCTGCCCGGGTCAGTTATGCTGCAATGACAAAACAGCTCCCTTTGTGGAAAAAAGAATTTCCGTGGCTCAGGGAGGTACCGAGTCAGGCCTTGCAACAGTCGCACAAAGACCTTGTTTCGGCTTACACCAATTTCTTTGAAAACCGCGCAGAGTTCCCACGATTCAAAAAGAAAGGCGTATCAGACAGCTTCCGTTATCCACAAGGGGTCAAGCTTGATGAGTCCAACAGTCGCATATTCCTTCCCAAGCTTGGATGGGTGCGCTATCGCAACAGCCGCTCTGTCCTGGGAACCATTAAAAATGTCACCGTATCGCACTCAGGCGGCAAATGGCATATGTCCATTCAGACCGAGCGGGTCGTTGAAGTTCCACATCCGCAAACAGACAGGGAAACGGGCATTGATCTCGGAGTGCGCAAATTTGTCACCTTGTCAGATGGTACGCAGATTGAGCCACTTAATGCATTCCGCAAGCTGGAAAAGGCATTGCGCAAAGCGCAGCAGTCTTTGAGCAGGAAGCAGAAATACAGCAAAAATTGGGTAAAAGCCAAAAGAAAGGTCGCCCGTATCCATGCCCGCATCGCCAACGCCCGTCGGGATTTTCTTCACAAGGCCTCAACGCTAATCAGCAATAGTCACGCGTTCATAGCAGTTGAAGATCTGAAAGTGAAGAATATGACGAAGTCGGCAAAGGGTAGCAAAGAAAAGCCGGGCAAGAATGTCCATGCAAAGTCTGGTCTGAACAAGTCCATTCTGGATCAGGGTTGGGGCGAGTTTTGCAGACAGGTGGAATACAAGCAGGTCTGGAGTGGCGGTGACTTCATCAAGGTTCCACCGCAGTACACAAGCCAGACCTGTCCTGAATGCCATTGTGTGGCCAGAGCCAATCGCAATCTTGAGCATTTTTTGTGTGTCAGTTAAATGATGCGGATGTGGTTGCCGCGCTAAACATATTGAGAATTGGTCGGGAACTTTTCGACCTGCAAGGCGGGGCACGCCTGAAGAGCCTGTGAAGTGAACGGGGCTGTAAGACCGTCAGCAGCAGGAACCCTCTGAAGCGTCCAGACATGAAGTCTGTGTCTGGATCGCCGTAGGAATCCCCTTCCTTTAGGGAGGGGAGTATGTCAAGTGAATTTCTGTTTTATCTGTACTTCCAAGACCTAAAAATGGCATAACCGCATGGCTTTCTAAAGGGTGAAGTCACGAGAGGTGAAGCATAAAAGTGCCTTTATTCGAAGCATAAGAAGATTGTTAATTCTTTGAAAACCATAGTTTTGACGGTTTTTTTCTGACAAGACTATGCAAAAATTTCCTTCTCATAGACGTTTTGATCTGAGTGATCGAGCATGGAACCTTGTTGAATTCCTTCTCCCAGGGAGACGAGGTCAGTGGGGCGGTATTGCCAGGGACAATCGTTTGTTTCTCAACGCGGTATTTCGGGTAATTCGCACAGGCGCACCCTGGCGCGATCTGCCACCCGACTATGGATGCTGGAACAACACACACCGTCTCTGCAGTCGTTGGCGCAAATCCGGTGTCCGGGATCGTATACTTGATAGTTTGGCAGCAGTTCCTGATTTCGAATGGCTCATCATTGATTCGACGCACTGCAAAGCTCGTCAGCACGCATCTGGAGCGGTGGGTGGAAACCAGTCGACGAAACGCACAAAAGGCGGGCTCAATACCAAGGTCCATCCTGGTGTGGGACGGAGATAGCGTGCATGGTGTGCTCGCAGATTACCGATTGTTTCTTTGACACAGACCTGTTCAGCGCAGTCTGGACCATACGGTTTTTATTGAAGGAAATATTGTGCAGAATTATGAATATGATCCGGCAACTGGTGAACTGATACGGATCAGTGAAGCTGCGCCGTCTCCTGGCAATCCGGGTCAGGTTCCGGATCGCGTCAGCTCAACGCATCATGCGCCGCCTGAAGCGGGTGAAAACGAAAAAGCGGTGTGGAATGGTGTCAGCTGGGAACTGAAACCGGACTTTCGGGGTAAACGCTATTATCGGCGTGACTCCGAAGGGCTGATTGAAGGCGTGGTTATCCACCAGCTTGGCGAAAAAGTGCCTGCTGATGCGTATATCCGGTTTGAGGATGTTCCTTTGTCACCCTCAGAAAAAGTGCAGCGTCTGTCTGCAGAAGTGGCTGCATTACTGCATCGTGTGAGCGGGGGACCGGAGTACGACTACATGAGTATTACTGATGCGAAGTCTTATGTGCAGAGCCAGGATCCGGATCAGGCTCTCGAGGCGCGGGCATTCGTTTTATGGGACAAGGCGTGCTGGGATGTTTTCCATTCCTTGACATCGGATGCTGATAACCTGCCGGCAACCATAGCGCTCCTTGATGCGATGCCGGAGTTTGACGTGCCGTTTGTTTAAATGCTTCGCAGACCCGGGTCAGGCAGGATCGTCGGATGACAGGCATTATCGTGCAGTAAGCCCGCGAGGTGCGGGTTTGAGGAACTGTTGTAGTGGTCCTGTTGGAGTGATCCATGCAGGCCGAAACAGGCAAAAGCGCCAGCAGTTCTGAAAAAACATTTAAAGAATAAGGCGTTGGAAGTCCAAAATTGATTTAGATCAAGAATGTATCTGGCCTGAAACAGATAAAATGTCTGGTGGTTTTTTCCACCAGAAAGTCAAAAGGATCCTCCTGAAAGCAGACCGGGCATCCCGCAGGAATTATCGGCTGCATTTCGCATCCAGGCGTCAGTAAACAGGCAATATTACAGGCATGCAGACCCTGGATCGGATCTGTTGGAACTTGCAGGAGCACCAGCTTTTGCTGAAGTGGAGGCCTGGCGATCTTTGCATTGAGACTTAAGCTAGATGGGTGAAAAAACGCCCATCCATTATTTTTAAGGGCACGTATGAATATTCATGAATATCAGGGAAAGGAGCTTTTGCGTAAATATGGCGTGACCACGCCTCGTGGCGTTCCCTGCTTTACTGTGGATGAAGCTGTTAAAGCTGCAGAAGACCTTGGTGGCAATTTCTGGGTTGTCAAGGCGCAGATTCATGCCGGAGGGCGTGGAAAAGGTGGTGGCGTGAAAGTGGCTAGATCCATTGAAGAAGTCAGGCAGTATGCCTCGGAAATTCTGGGGATGACGCTGGTGACATATCAGACCGGGCCGGAAGGTCGCCTGGTCAAACGGTTGCTGGTTGAAGAGGGCGCGGATATAGCCCAGGAATATTACATTGGGATGTGTATTGACCGCGAAACACAGCGTGTAGCGCTGATGGCATGTGCAGAGGGCGGAATCAATATTGAAGATGTTGCCCACGCAGAACCCGACAAGATTCACAAGGTCTTTGTTGATCCGAAAGCTGGTCTCACCGAGGCTGAATGTCTGGATATTTCCAGAAAAATCGGCATACCGGAAGCGGCGACCGGAGAGGCTGTCGGATTCATGCAGGGGCTGTACAATCTGTTCGAGGATACCGACGCATCAATGGCAGAGATCAACCCGCTGATCCTTACGGGTGATCAGAAGGTCGTGGCACTGGATGCCAAGTTCAACTTCGACTCAAACAGTCTGTATCGACAGCCGGACATTCTCGGTCTTCGTGACCTTGACGAAGAAGATCCGGACGAAATTGCCGCATCCGAGTTTGACCTGACCTACATCGCGCTCGATGGTGACATTGCCTGTCTGGTCAATGGAGCGGGTCTTGCAATGGCGACGATGGATATCATCAAGCTTTTCGGAGGTGAGCCGGCAAACTTTCTGGATGTTGGTGGCGGAGCGACACAGGAAAGGGTAACAGAAGCGTTCAAGATCATGCTTGCCAACCCCAAGGTCAAGTGCATTCTGGTCAATATTTTCGGTGGCATCATGCGTTGTGACATTATCGCAAACGGCATCGTCGCAGCAGCCGGTGAAGTGGAACTGACAGTACCTCTGGTTGTTCGCCTTGAAGGAACCAATGTAGAGCTTGGTAGGGAGATACTGGCCAATTCCGGTTTACCGATTATCAATGCCGCAGGCATGGTCGATGCTGCACAAAAGGCAATCAACGCTACTAAGGGGTAACTGAAATGTCTATTTTGATAAACAAGAACACACGTGTGATCGTTCAGGGCATGACCGGTAAAACGGGTGCTTTCCACACTGAAACGTCACAGAATTATGCATTGGGCATGCAGTGCTATGTTGGTGGTGTAACTCCGGGTAGAGGCGGAACGACTTTTTTGGGGCTTCCTGTTTTTGATTCTGTTGCCGACGCCAAAAAGCAGACTGGTGCTACCGTATCTGTCATTTATGTTCCGCCAGCGTTTGCAGCAGCGGCCATTGACGAGGCTGTTGATGCCGGGCTGGATCTGGTTATCTGTATTACGGAAGGAATACCGGTGCGCGACATGGTCAGAACGCGTGACAGGATGGCTGGCAAGTCCACCATTTTACTGGGGCCGAACTGCCCGGGAGTCATCACGCCGGATGAACTGAAAATCGGAATCATGCCGGGTCACATTCACAAAAAAGGCAAGATTGGTATTGTTTCCAAGTCTGGTACCTTGACGTATGAAGCGGCCAGTCAGCTGGCTGGAGTCGGACTTGGCCAGTCAACGGTTGTCGGAGTAGGCGGTGATCCAATCAACGGTCTCAAGCATCTGGATGTATTGAAGCTTTTCAACGATGATCCGGAAACGGAAGGGGTTATCATGGTTGGCGAGATCGGCGGAAATGATGAAGAACTTGCAGCCAGGTGGGCAAAAGACAACATGAAAAAGCCGGTTGTCGGCTTCATAGCGGGAGTAACAGCCCCGCCGGGCAAGCGAATGGGTCATGCGGGTGCCATTATTTCTGGTGGCATGGGCACAGCCCAGCAAAAGATGGCTGTCATGGAAGAATGTGGCATCAGGACTACACAGAATCCGGGAGAAATGGGTAAACTGATGAAGTCTGTTCTGAAATAATACCCTGTCAGACAGTGTTTTAATCCCTGGTCAGTGATGCTGACCAGGGATTTTGTTTTTAGCGGACAGAGACCGCTGAAGCGGGATTTCAGGGATAAGGCGTTCAGCGCTGAACTCTCCGGATGGGTGATTGCCTGCATCAATTGTTACTCCTGTGCAACTTCTTCAGGCACGATTTTGGAAGCCGGGGTCGTCCATCCAGTTTGGACGCACTCTTTTGGCTTGTCAGCTGATGGGGCGTCAAGCGCCTGGAACCGAGGAGCATTCCAAAGTCGGCTCTGAACCAGTTTACGGAGTGGCCGGCTGGTTACGTCTTTCTCTGGACAACCAGAGCTTTTTTCAGGCTCCTCCCTTCAGGGAGGGGTAGATGACGCATGGCGAGGATGTTTTGTGGCCCTGCACCAATGTTTGTTCCAGGTGCAGTCACGACAGGCGTGGTTATGCCAAAAAAGTAACGAGCATATCCAGTGCAAAAAGTATCGCCTGCTCGCGTACAGCGTACCTGTCACCTGAAAAAACCTGCTGCTCCGTAATTGTCACATCCTTTGTTGCCAGAGCAAAACAGACAAAACCAAGCGGCTTTGTTGGAGTCTGACCACCAGGGCCTGCAATACCGGTTGCCGAAATCGCAATGGTGCCACTGGTCACGGCAAGGGCTCCCTGTGCCATTGCTTTGGCAACCTCAACACTCACGGCACCATGTTGATGAATGAGCAGCCAGGGGACCTGAAGCTGCGCAGTTTTGGATTCATTCGAATAGGCGACAAAGCCGCATTCAAACCACTGCGAGGAGCCGGCAATATCGGTAATGGCATGCGCAATCCCACCTCCGGTACACGATTCGGCAGTCACTATTTTCAGGTTGTTATCCAGAAGCACCTGTCCGAGTTTCGTTGCCAATGATCCGGTTTTTTTCATGATTTCAGGAAAAAAGAGTGAGTCCGAAGTACTGCAGGCTCCAGGCAATCACTACAAAAGCCGCCAGAGCAAAACCTGCTGCAAGGATGTCATCGAGCATCACGCCCAGGCCGCCTTCAAGATGGGCATCAATCTGGCGAATGGGAGGAGGCTTGATGATGTCAAAAAGCCTGAACAGGAAAAAAGCCAGACATTGTGCGGCCAGTGTTAGCGGCATGATCAGCGCAATTCCGACAAAAACGAACCAGATGCCGACTATTTCATCCCAGACGATGCTGCTGTCATCCGGGCTGTTCAGTGCAATTTCGGATCTGGTGCAGGTCAGTACGCCGAGTGCAAAGCCTGAAACGACTATTATTGCCCACGTGAGGCTGGTAAAGACAGTGGGCAGGGCGGTTGTGAGCATATAAAAAACAGCCCATCCCATAAGCGTGCCTGCCGTTCCGGGCATGACGGGTGCAAGGCCACTTCCAAAACCCAGGGAAATAAAGTGTGCAGGATGAGAAAACAGAAACCGCACGGTTGGCCGGATTTTTGTGGAAAAGCCTTTACGATCGGTCATGGAGAAGAAAAGTGATCATAAGAGGAACCGGAGAAAGTCAGTTGCTGTCCACTTGCATCAACCAGGCGCAGGCCTTTTTCAGCTTCTATCCTTCCGATCAGCGTGACTGGTACGCCTGCCTTTTTGGCGGCATTTTCGATCATTCTCTGGTTGGTTACGGGGGCTGTAAAACACAGTTCGTAGTCATCACCACCTCCGAGCATACACATTCGCTGAAACTGTATTCGCTGACTTTTGAGTGCGTCACCCATCGGTAACTCGTCCACATAAAGTGTTGCGCCAACGTCGGAACGGTTCAGGATGTGCGTTAAATCGCCTTTCAGGCCATCGGACAGGTCAATTGCAGCATGTGCGTACGGGCGTATTGCCAGTCCCAGTTCAACACGGGGCTCGGGCATCTGAAGACGATTGATTGCATAACCTGAAACAGTTGGATCAATCGAGGCTTTTCCTCTCAGAAATTCCAGTGCGGCCCGTGCGCTACCAAGCGACCCGGAAACCCAGATGTCGTCACCAATCATGGCATGATCGCGTTGCATGGCCTCATGGGGGGGGACTTCGCCAATGACGGTAATGCAGATATTCAATGGGCCGCGTGTGGTGTCTCCGCCAATCAGTTCGCAGTGATATTTTTGTGCCAGTTCAAAAATTCCCTCCGAAAACGGTTTCAGCCATGCCACATCCGCACTGGGTAGGGAAATGGCCATGGTAAAGGCAAGGGGAGTAGCACCCATTGAGGCCAGGTCCGACAGATTGACTGCCAGTGCTTTGTGTCCAAGCTGCTTTGGGTCGGTATCCGGAAAAAAGTGAATGCCCGAAACCAGCATGTCGGTTGAAATAACCAGCTGCATGCCGGTTCGTGGGGTTAAAAGCGCGCAGTCGTCTCCAATCCCGAGCGAGGTCATTGGAGTAGGCTTTGTAAAAAATCGCGCAATAAGGTCAAATTCAGATGGCATGTATTTTGTGCAAGCTTTTGGTTGGAGTCTTTTTCGCAACTTAAGATTATATCGGGATTGGAGTACTTAAACCAGAGATTTGATGCCAAAACACTCCTGCTTCAGAATGGCGTGGTTTTTCCTTCTCTTGAATGCGCTGTCAAAAAAGTTATAATGCTTTTTTACGCCGGAGCATTCTTTGAGGCAGGATGTTTCAGATATCGTCCTTTCAGGATTTCCGGGAGAGTTTTTTACGATGGAGTTCCTTTTTTTTTTGTTGATGTTCAAGTGAACTTATGCTCTCGTCTACCTGGATTGGCTACATCAGCGCGGCCATTTTTTTTATTGCAGTAATACACACATTTTCTGCCCGTCTTTTTCTGCGTCTGGAGCGCAGGTATCCTCGCTTCAAAGCTTTGTGGCATGTGCTGGGAGAGGTAGAAGTGGGCTTTGGTTTCTGGGGGTGCATACTGCTGGTTTTTCTGGCAGTCGCAGTAACCCCTTCAGCCGCTGTTGACTATGTCATTTCGCGTGATTTTACGGAACCGCTGTTTGTTTTTGTTATTCTTGTCATTGCGAGTTCGCGCCCCATCCTGAATGCAACGCGTATGCTGATCAGCCTCATTGAGCGCAGCATCCCGCTTCACAAAAATATCCGTAATTATTTTCTGCTGCTTTCCTTTGTTCCCCTTACAGGATCCTTTATTACCGAGCCTGCCGCCATGATGCTGGCAGCCCTGTTGTTGAGAGATCGTTATTTTGCCCGCCCCATCCCTGAACCAATGAAATATTTCACCATTGCCGTTTTACTGGTGAATGTCTCTATTGGAGGAGTATTGACGCCTTATGCAGCACCTCCGATCCTGATGGTTGCAAAAACCTGGGGCTGGGGATTCGGTTTCATGATGATGAACTTCGGGTACAAAGCGATACCGGCAGTACTGATCAATGCAGCGCTTGTTACTTTGCTGTACAGAAAAGTGCTCGTTAACCTGGATGATTCCGAAGATGCTGTAAAGCCAGTGGATGTTCCGTCACTCATCAAGTGTATTCATCTGGTGTTTCTGGTTCTTTGCGTTTTCTTCAATCATTATCCTTTGATACTGATTGCAATCGTTGGCACTTTTTTTGCTTTCACACGTGCGTATAAACGGTTCCAGAGTCCTTTGCTGGTGCGTGAGGGATTGCTGGTTGGCTTTTTTCTTGCCGGACTTGTTGTCCTGGGAGGCATGCAGTCCTGGTGGTTGGCTCCGATTCTGGTAGCGCTTGATTCGACCAGACTTTTCCTCGGCGCGATTATATTGACCGCCTTTGTGGACAATGCCGCGCTGACCTATCTTGGATCGCAGGTTGAAGGACTCTCGGACATGGCCAAATACGTTCTGGTTGCCGGTGCAGTAACAGGTGGTGGTCTGACAGTGATTGCCAATGCACCGAATCCGGCAGGTTTTGCCATTTTGCAGAGAACTTTTGATGGCGGCTCCATTAACCCCGTCATGCTCTTTCTCTTTGCGCTGGTGCCGACAGGTATCGCAGCAGGTTGTTTCTTCTTTCTCTGATGCATCCGCAAAGGAGATGCTTTGCACCGGCAAAAACAACATGTGGGGCATTTAACGCAACTGCTTGATTACCAAGGTAAATTTATGAGCAAGATAATTGATGCGCACGTACATACAGGTAACTGGATGGGCATACAATATACGGTCGGGCAACTTGAGGCTATAATGGAAAAACCCCTGTCAAATGGTGATACCATAGACGGAATGATTGTCTCAAACCTGTTTTGCAATATCCGGGATGAGGGCAAGGATGAATTGACCGGGAACAGAGAACTGCTGGATGCTGTCAGGTCAAAGCCACAGTTTTTACCTTTGGCAGTATGTCAGCCCAGAAAGGGTTCTGTTGGTAAAATCAGACAGTTGTTCACGGAAAATCCGGGCAGTTTTGTGGGCCTGAAGTTTCATCCTGACCATCAGGAACTGTCTGCAACTGATGCAAAATATGAGCCTTACCTGCAGTTTGCCGAGGAAAATGCATTGCCGTGCCTTTTTCACTGCGGTATTGCGTGGGAAGGTTATACCCTGGCTGAAAAATCACGCAGGTATTCTTCGGCAGAAGCCATCTATGAACTGGCCAGAAAATTCCCTGGCACTCCGATAGTACTTGCTCATCTGGGTGCAGGCGGTCCCGTGGTTCATGAAAAGACAGTTGCAGTGTTACTGGAATCGCTTGAGAAAAAGGATGCAAAACTCTATGCGGACATTTCATGGGTGGACTGGGAAACGAAAACGAAGGCAACGATTGTCGGGCTTGTCAAAGTTTTAAAAGCGCGCAATTCCCTTGACAGGCTGCTTTTTGGAACGGATGCCCCAATTGGTGAATACGAAACCCTGAAAGAAAACGGAGGTCGGGTGCTCTATTCGGCAGTCGTGGAGGATATAAAGAATGCCATAAAAAAGGATGCGGATCTTGCTCCGGATTCCGCCGGAATAATTCACGGACTTTTTTACCGGAACGCAAAAATGCTGTTTCTGAAAAGAAAATGATGTAGTTGAAAAAGTATGGAGTTTACCGGTTTTTCTGCGTCCTGAAGAAGAGCCGGATATGGGAAAAATTCAGTTAGAACACAGTCTGATTTACGAACGCAAATGCCTGACTATTTACAACCGCTAATGGATCCGGAGCTGGAAGCCTTGCGGCTGCCGCCTCATTCCATTGAAGCCGAGCAGTCCGTCCTGGGTGGCCTGCTTCTGGACAATGCTGCCTGGGATCGCATAGACAGTATGCTGGGGCCGGAAGATTTTTACCGTTTTGACCATCGTCTTATTTTCCAGCATATTTCAAGACTGATCGCAGCATCAAGGCCCGCTGACGTCATTACTGTTTTTGATGCGCTCTCAGGCGTTGGCAAGGCAGAGGAAGTGGGGGGGCTGCCCTATCTGAATGCGCTTGCGCAAAATACGCCCTCTGCTGCCAATATCCGTCACTATGCACAGATTGTCCGGGATCGTTCGGTGCTGCGCAAGCTGATTACCGCTGCGGATGAAATATCCGGCTGGGCCATAAGCCCCCACGGCAGGGAAGTGCGAAGAATACTGGATGATGCAGAAGCGAAAATCTTTTCAATCGGCGAAGATGGATCACGCGGAAATCAGGGTGCTGTTTCAATAAGGGCGCTCACAACGGAAGTTTACCAGCTTGTTATCGATCTGTATGATCGTGAAAACAAGGGCGATGTAACGGGTCTGTCAACGGGTTTTATTGCCCTGGACAAAATGACTTCCGGTTTCCAGAAAGGAGATCTGATCATAGTTGCCGGACGTCCCTCCATGGGCAAGACGGCTTTTTCGGTCAACATAGCTGAACATGTTGCCGTTGCGAACGGTCTTCCGGTTGTGATTTATTCCATGGAAATGAGCGGATCCCAGCTGGCCATACGCATGATTGGTTCTATCGGAAGACTGGATCAGCAAAAACTGCGAACCGGGCAGCTCGATGACGAAGACTGGGGGCGTTTTACCTATGCGCTCGAACGTATGGATAGTGCCCAGCTGTTTGTAGACGAATCACCGGCGCTGACTGTTGATGCAATCCGCTCGAGCGCTCGTCGTCTTGCCCGCCAGAGTGGTGGACTTGAACTGGTGATTGTTGATTACCTGCAGTTGATGTCGACGAATTCTTCAGGAGAAAACCGCGCAACGGAGGTCGGTGAGATGTCCCGCGGTCTGAAGGCACTGGCCAAGGAGCTGGGGTGCCCGGTTATTGCCATTTCCCAGCTGAACCGTTCCGTTGAATCCCGTCTTAACAAACGTCCCATGATGTCGGATTTGCGTGATTCCGGATCCATTGAACAGGATGCTGATCTGATTCTGTTTATTTACCGTGATGAAGTGTATAACCCGGATTCACCACAAAAAGGGACTGCAGAAATTATTATTGCCAAGCAGAGAAACGGTCCGACAGGCATGATTCCGCTTACATTCAACGGGGCATTGACCAGGTTTGACAACCATATTGATGATATTGATCAATATAGAACGTATGGTCATTAGGAGTTGCAGGTTTTTTTGATACATTGCTGGAAAACGAAGGGGAATCATGTTTGGAAGTCTGATGCCAACGGACGGGAAGTTTTTTGAGCTGTTCAACCAGCATGCCGAGCTGTGTGTGAATGGCGCAAAAGAACTGGTCGGTATGATGACGCACTTTGACAATCTGGAGAGACGTCTGCACGCCATTGAATCAATCGAGAAGCAGGCCGATGAGGTGACCTACAGGACGGTCGGCGTGTTGCACAAGACATTCATTACACCGCTTGACAGGGAGGATATCCATCGCCTGATTACCAAGATGGATGATGTTGTCGACATGATGGAAGACGCAGCGCAGACTGTCTCGCTTTATGATATTCAGTCAACGACGCCGGAGGCGCAGCGTCTGGCTGAAATATGTCTGGAGTGTACGGAAAAGATCAGGCAGGCCGTTGCCCTGCTCAGCAACATGAACAATTCGCGCAAGATAATGAAAATATGCGAGGAAATAGATCGGCTGGAATCTGACGCCGATCATGTCATGCATGCTGCCTTGTCCAAGCTTTTCAGGGAAGAGCCCGATGTGCGCAATCTGATCAAGTTGAAGGCCCTGTACGAATTTCTGGAAAGCGTGACAGATCTGTGTGAGGATGTTTCGAAAATTATTGAAGGCATTGTTGTAGAAAATGCCTGACCCCTTTTTTTCAGTACAAAACGCATTTTGTCAGCCCTGTTTCAGACGGAAAGATCTGTCCGGACATGCCAGCTGACGAATTTTGATGCAGACTCAAGTCCATGCAAACGCTTCACTTCAGTATTTACATTCTGTTTTTTCTGGTTGCGCTGGCGCTTGTCTTTGATTTTATGAGCGGCTACCAGGATGCTGCGCATTCGATCTCGGCGGTTGTTTCCACAGGTGTGCTCAAGCCGTATTCTGCGGTCATCATGGCTGCGGTTTTCAACGTGGGTGCGTACTTTGTTTTTGACCTGCATGTTGCAAAGACCATCGGGACGGGAACCATCAATATGGCGATCGTTGACCAGTATGTCGTGTTTGGTGCACTGTCCGGTGCGATAGCCTGGAATGTCATTACATGGTATTACGGCATACCTTCTTCTTCGACGCATGCATTGATAGGTGGTCTTGTTGGTGCTGCCGTTGCCAAGGCTGGAGTGGCTTCACTCATTGCTTCCGGTCTGATCAAGGTTATCGCATTCATCATACTGGCTCCTTTTCTGGGCTTTATGCTGGCGTCAATTCTCATGCTGGTTGTTGCCTGGACTTTTGTGCAGACACCGGCGGGCAGTGCGGATAAAATGCTCCGGAGTGCGCAGATGATTTCCGCTGCGTTGTACAGCCTGGGTTATGGTGGCAACAATGCGCAAAAAGCCATGGGTATGATCTGGATGCTTCTGATTGCGGCGGGTGCCCAGTCTGCAGCCGAGGATTTGCCTTCATGGGTTGTGATCAGCTGTTATGTGACGATAGGTTTGGGTACGCTTTTGGGAGGTTGGCGTATTGTCCGGAAAATGGGGCAGAAAATCACCAAGCTCAGGCCTGTTGGCGGGTTTTGTGCAGAGGCGGGAGGTGCTGCAACGCTTTTTCTGGCAACCGCGCTGGGTATTCCGGTTTCGACGACCCATACCATAACCGGTGCGCTTGTCGGGGTTGGTTCTTTCAGAAAGCATTCTGCCGTTCGCTGGGGTGTGGCCGGCAATATTGTGTGGGCATGGATCCTGACGATTCCGGCATCGGCGTTCATGGCTGCCATTGCCTGGTGGATTGGAACGTTGATATTCTGACAGCTTGATCGGTGGACTTCCCTGTAATTCCCTGCCTGGGGAAGTTTTGTGTGTGAGGTTCATCCTTTTCCCGAATGAACAGGGAAGTAACCTGCTTCAGAAAATGCCCGTTATTCGTCCAGCTCACAACTTCCGTGACACTTCTCCAGGTACCGAACCCGACCCGCCGACTCGGCAAATGCCTGTTCACCGATTCGGCGGCAAATCTGCCGCAAAGTAAGCGTAGTGGGGTGCCACGGCCTGTGGCAGTTTTGTTTCAGGATAAAATTGTGCTTGTACTCGGAGGCTGAAAGACGCACAAGAAATCGCTCCATCATAAAATTACGCAAAAGAATTTCAGCTTTTACACGTAGTTTCTCAGACAGATTGCGGATGAGTGCCTTCAGTTGTACTGACGTTTTCACAGTAGCACCTCCATGTAATTTCTGAGCAACCTGCCCACACCAAATATTTCTGCCAATTGCATAAGAACATTCAGGTTTTTATCCTTCCGCCGTGCATAGCGTCTTACCGCATCGGTTACCATAGCGATGTCCATCTGATTCCGGCTTCGCAAACAGTCGCAGATTGTACGTTCCAGATCATAGGCAATGACGGGCTTTCCGAATATCGTTGTACATTGCGTGATGTTGGTTTCATGCAGTTCCCGTTTGACTGTAAAAACCGAAAATCCATCCATGCGCAATTTTGTGGCATTGTAGCCGGTTGGAACGGTCACGGTATAGTTGATCGGGTCCCGGTCAGTAAGGTCATGGAGGAATAAAGCAGTTTCGTGAGAGTAAATGATTTTTGGACGTCGAATCTGTGCAGCATACATTTTGTCGACAAGCTCGTCAGGCGAAACGTAAACACCAAACGATGCGCGTTCCAGCACACCTGCTTTCACAAAAAGTCGTAGTCTTTCATTTGAAATGCCGACTTCATTCGCCTGTGCTGTTGTAAATATGCCTCCAGTTTGCACAAGAACGGATTGCAGTTTATCAACAGTTTTGCTACGTGAACTTGCTTCACTAACGGGAGCAGAAACTGGAATCTGTAATTCGGCATTTGCAGCTAAAGGCTTACGATGCGTGTCTGACGGGTTTTGCAAATGCCTTTCCGTGTCGTGCTGTGGGTTTTTATGGGAGGTTGCCAGAAGATTTGCCCTGAGCTTGATTTTAATGCTCTTATTATGCGCCAAACAAGCATGAAAATCAATGAAAAGGTGTCAGCAGTTTGCGATTGTTTCTCGATTGCGGGGCTTCCTGACTTTCACCATACAGCGACTTTAAAGTCGGATACGGGCAGTTCTCCAGACATCAGATGAGGTAAAATCGTGCCACGAAGGAGCGCAAGAATATGATTTTTCCCATTATTTGCATCTGTCTTTGACAAGATTTGCGCTCTCAGTCTCGTGAAGTTTTCCAAAGCATCATCTGAGGGACTACAACAGGTAATTCATAATCTGCAGCTTGCCACTTTTCTGGCATTTCTCCACCTCACAGTTCAAAGTCTACTAACCACGACCTGAAACTGCTTGGGTCATCAGCTCCAAATGATGACTTACAACCAGAATCAATTGACGCACCTGGTGCAAAAACTGGATATGCCCGGTAACATGAATCGTTATTTTGCCGAGCCAATGCATTGAAGCAAAAATGGTGTAAAAAAC
>Ga0099364_10000742_pt1 | contig 55454 bp, 51 predicted proteins | sample TergutTh196P3_FD_73070 | JGI IMG/M metagenome (GOLD analysis project Ga0099364, IMG submission 73070) | Microcerotermes parvus P3 segment gut microbial communities from Pointe-Noire, Republic of the Congo - Th196 P3 | ecosystem: Host-associated > Arthropoda: Insects > Digestive system > Gut ... | reverse complement strand
CGCGCGGTCGCTCCTCCCCCCTGGCGGGCGCTCGTCGCCTATTCGAGACTCCTGTCCGGGATTCGAGAGTATTCCTCTCGAATCCGCGACAGAAGTCTCGAATACCTGGACCGACGGTGGAAAGGCAGGGCGGTCAGCGGGTGCGGATCCGGTCGTGGAGGAAGGCGGAGACCAGGGCGCCGACCTGGTCGTGCTCGACCAGGAAGCCGTCGTGGCCGAACGGTGAGCGGACCACCCGGACCGGGCCGCAGCGGGGGATGCCGGCGGCGATCTGCTCGGCCTGCTCGCGGGTGAACAGGCGGTCGGAGTCGACGGCGACGACCATGGCGCGGGCGGTGATGGTGGACAGGGCCTGGTCGACGCCGCCGCGGTCGCGTCCCAGGTCGTGGGTCAGCATGGTGCGGGTCAGCACGACGTAGGAGTTGGCGTCGAAGCGGCGGGCCAGCTTGTCGCCGTGGTGGTCCAGGTAGGACTGGACCGCGAAACGGCCGCCTTCCAGCGGTTCCTCGCCGCCCTGGGGGATACGGCCGAAACGCACGTCGAGCTCTTCGCCGGACCGGTAGGTCTGGTGGGCGATCTGACGGGCCAGGCCCAGGCCGGTGTGGGGGCCGTCGCCGTCGGGGGCGTCGTAGTAGTCGCCGTCGCGGTAGCGCGGGTCGCCGGTGATCGCGACCAGCTGGGTGTGGAACGAGGCCACCTGGTCACCGGACGTGGCCGCGCAGGCCGCGATGATCGCGACGCGCACGGTGCGGCGGGGTTGGCACACCGCCCACTCCAGGGCCCGCTGCCCGCCCATGGAGGCGCCGATGACCAGGGCGAACCGGTCGATGCCGAGGTGGTCGGCCAGCCGGGCCTCGGCGGCCACCTGGTCGCGCACCGTCAGCAGCGGGAACCGGCTGCCCCAGGGCCGCCCGTCCGGGCCGTCGGACGCCGGGCCGGTCGAACCTTGGCAGCCGCCCAGCACGTTGGGGGCCAGGACGAACCACCGGTCGGTGTCGATCGGAGCGCCGGGGCCGACGATGTCCGACCACCAGCCGTCCGTCGGGTGCCCCTCGACCGCCGGGCCGGTGACGTGCGAGTCGCCGGTCAGCGCGTGCAGGACGAGCACGGCGTTGGAACCGTCGGGGGCCAGCTCGCCCCAGGTCTCGTAGGCCAGCCGCACGGCGGGCAGGCGCTCGCCGGACTCCAGGTCCATCGGGCCCAGGTCGGCGAAGCGACGGCGGCCCACCGGGTCACCGTCGCGCCACGCGGCGCTGGCCGGGACGGGAGGACGTTCGCGCAGCGGCATGCGGCTGGGCCGCACGGCCGCCGGCTGGGCGTGAGCGCCCAGCGTCGCACGGCGTGACCGGGCGACGGGGACGTCGATCTCAGGCGTCACCTCGTCAGGCACACCGTCCAGGGTACGCGACCGGTCTGGACGCGCCACGGCCGGGTCCGCCGAACGGCCCTGCCGACCCCGGCCCATCTCAGGCCGCCTTCACGGCGCGGAAACCTGCGTCGAGGTCCGCCAGGATATCGTCGATGTGCTCCAGGCCCACGGCCAGGCGCACCAGCCCCGGGGTGACCCCGGACAGGGCCTGCTCGGCCGGTGTCAGCTGGGAGTGCGTCGTGGAGGCCGGGTGGATGACCAGCGAACGGACGTCGCCGATATTCGCCACGTGGGAGTGCAGCTCCAGGGCCGAGACGAAGGCCTGGCCGGCCGCCAACCCGCTGGTCTCATCACCGCGCAGTTCGAAGGCCAGGACCGCACCAGCCCCGCGCGGCGCGTACTTGCGCTGGTTGGCGTGCCAGGGGCTGGACTCCAGCCCGGCGTAGTGGACCAGGGCCACGTCGTCGCGGGCCTCCAGCCACTCGGCCACCTTCTGGGCGTTGTCCACGTGCCGTTCGACCCGCAGCGACAGGGTCTCGATCCCCAGGGCGACCAACCAGGCGTTGAAGGGGCTGACCGCCAAGCCCAGGTCGCGCAGCAGCTGGGCCCGGGCCTTGAGGATGTACGACAGGTTGGCGCCGAACGGCCCGTCCGCCGCCCCCAGGTCCGGGCCCCAGCGCAGACCGTGATAGCTGGGGTCGGGCTGGTTCAGGCCAGGGAAGCGCGCCGGGTCGGCGGTGTAGTCGAAACGCCCGGCGTCGACGATCACCCCGGCCACGGCCGCGCCGTGCCCGCCTAGGTACTTGGTCGCGGAGTGCACCACGACGTCGGCACCCCAGGCGATCGGGTTGACCAGGTACGGGGTGCCCACGGTGTTGTCCACCACCAGCGGCACGCCGACCGCGTGGGCCACGCCCGCCACCGTCTCGATGTCGAGCACGTCGGACTTCGGGTTGGGGATGGCCTCGCCGAAGAACGCTTTGGTGTTCGGCCGGGCGGCGGCGCGCCAGGCGTCAGCGTCGTGCGGGTCGGCGACGAACGTCACCTCGATGCCGAACTTCTTCAGCGTGTGGGCGAACAGGTTGTAGGTGCCGCCGTACAGCGACGGGCTGGACACCACATGGTCGCCGGCCTCGGCGACGTTGAGGATGGCCAGGGTCGCCGCGCTCTGCCCCGACGAGACCAGCAGCGCGCCGACCCCGCCCTCCAGGGAGGCGATGCGGTTCTCCACCACCTCCTGGGTCGGGTTGCCCAGCCGGGTGTAGATCGGCCCGAGGTCTTTGAGCGCGAACCGGTCGGCGGCCTGCTCGGCGTCGGCGAAGACGTACGACGTGGTCTGGTAGATCGGCAGCGCCCGGGCGCCGGTCGCCGAATCGGGGGTCTGACCGGCGTGGATCTGCCGGGTCTCGAAGTTCCAGCTCTCGTTGCTCATGAGGTTTCTCCTGCGAAGGGGGTGCACGGCAACCAACCGTGCGCGGACGGGGGGATGCCTCACAGGCGAGTCTCATGCGGCTGACGGCCACTCGCCATCGAGGCGGGGAAGACGCACGGCCGAGCCGGGGCCCGACCAGACCTCACCGGTCCGCGGGCACGCCGAACGTGCGCTGGTCAGCGGCACATTCGACAGAACATGCCTCGGAGCATAGCCGACGGGACGGCCAACAGTCCACAGCGGCCCCTCGTCCGGACGAGAGCCTGCGTACAGCGCCACACCTGTCCTCTTGCTGCAGACAGGTGTCCTCCAGTGGATGCAAGGTGACAGCACCGGCGATCGAACCGCCGTACTCACGCAGCAAGGCGAACAGTGGGGTCAGTCGTCGTCGGCCGCGGCCTGGTCGGCGTCGCGGGTCAGCTCGTCGACGACGAGCCGTTCGGCGGACATCCGGCCGGTGCGGTGACCGGCCCGGCCGACGAGGTGCGCCGCGACCGGGGCGGTGAGCATCGCGAACACCCCGACCAGCAGCAGCGCCCACACCGCGCCGCCGGTGCGCAGCCGCAGGGCCAGACCGACCAGGACGAGCACCAGGCCCAGGGTCTGCGGCTTGGTCGCAGCGTGCATCCGGGCCGACAGGTCGCGGAACCGCAGCGCGCCGACTCCCGCCGCGAAGGCCAGGAACGACCCGCCGAGAAAGCACACCGCGGCGGCCCCGTCGGCCACGGCGGTCCACAGGGCGGTGCTCATGAGGTCTTCCCCCGGTCGGTTGCGGAGTCGTCGGAGCCGGACTGGTCGTCGTCGTCCAGGTCGTCGGCGGCGGACTCCTGGGCCCGCTGGAGGGCCCGGGCGACGGCCGCCTCCCAGCGGGTCATCACCCGGCCCTCGCCAGGCGGTTCGACGGCGGCGAACCGGGCCACGGTGACCGATCCGACGAACCCCACGATCGACAGCGACACCAGCACGGGCACCACGTCGGCCCGACGTTCCAGGGCCGCGTACAGCGCGACCGCGGCGACCAGCGTCGTCACGAGGATGTCCAGGGCGACGGTCCGGTCGAGGATCGACGGCCCCGCCTCGGCCCGCACGATCGTCATCAGGCCCCCGGCCAGCAGCAGAGCCCCGCTGATCCACACCACCACCGTCACCGGCGCACCTCCAGTCCGGCCTCGACCAGCTCGGCGTCGGAGGCCAGGGCCCGCAGCACCCGTTCCTCCTGGGCCAGCACCTGGGACCGGGCGACCTCGAGCCCGTCCGAGACGCCCCTGCCGTGAGTGACGTCCAGCACGTGCAGGTACAGCGTGCCGGTGAGCCGGTGGGCGTCGACCACGACCGTCCCGGGCACCAGCGAGCACAGCTCGGCGGTGAGGGTCAGGTACAGGTCGGAGTGCGAGCGCAGCCGCACCCCGATGACCGCGCCGGTCGGCACGTACCCGATCCGCAGCGCGATCACCGCCACCTCCAGCGACCCGCGCACCAGGTCTACGGCGAAACGGCTGATCAGCCGCACCAGCCCCCAGGGGCGCAGCCGACCGTGGAAGTCTATCGGCGTCATCCGCAGCAGCATCGTGACCAGGATGCCGACCACCATTCCGACCAGCACGTTGCCCACCGATACCTGGCCCCACAGCGCCACCCAGACCACGGCCAGCCAGACCACGGACCACCACTGCACTCTGCTCACCGAGACTCTGCCCACCGGACGTCGTGAGCCTGCCCCATATCGTGACCGGACCATCACGGCCCCCCTTCCGGCGTATCGGTTTCCGGCGTATCGGTCTGGTCCGGCAGGTCGGTCGGCGTCGGCGTCGGGGTGGGTGACGGCGTGGGTGACGGGACGGGTGACGGGACGACCTCGGTGGGTCGCTGCGACGCCGGGGCGACCGGGGCGGGGCTGGGTGGCGCGGTCGGAGCGGGGTCCGGCGCCGACGCGCCCCGGCCGTGCACCCCGTCGGGCAGCACGGCGGCGATGTACGGTTCGCGTTCGACCAGCTCGTCGGCGGTCTTGGTGGTGTACGAGTAGAGCGGCCCGGCGGCGACGGTGAGGCCCAGCGAGGCCACGACCAGCGCCACCGTGGGCCAGAGCATGCCGCGGCGCACCCGGCGGGCCGGCAGCGGGCGGGGCGCGGGCTGCCAGAACGCCTTGTTCCAGGCCTTGACCATCGCGTACAGGGTGAGCAGGGACGTCACGACCGACCCGCCGACCAGCACGTACGCGATGGGCGTGCCCACCTGGGCCCCGGCCTCCAGCAGCCCGACCTTGCCGACGAACCCGGACAGCGGCGGGATACCCGCCAGGTTGATCGCCGGGACGAAGAACAGCACAGCGATCACCGGGGAGGCCTTGGCCAGCCCCCCCAGGCGCGACAGCGACGTCGTCCCGCCGTACCGTTCGATCAGCCCCGAGACCAGGAACAGCGCGGTCTGCACGGTGATGTGGTGCGCCACGTAGTAGATCGCCGCCGACCAGGCTGCGGTCGTGGCCAGCGCCACCCCGAACACCATGAACCCGATATGGCTGATCAGGGTGAACGACAGCAGCCGCTTGATATCGTCCTGCGCCACGGCGCCGAGGATCCCGACGAGCATCGTCGCCAGGGCCATCCACATCAGCACGTCGTCCAGGCCGCCCTCGGGGAACAGCAGGGTGCGGGTGCGGATCATCGCGTACACCCCGACCTTGGTGAGCAGCCCGGCGAACACCGCAGTGACCGGCGCAGGCGCGGTCGGGTAGGAGTCCGGCAGCCAGAAGGCCAGCGGGAACACCGCCGCCTTGATACCGAAGGCGACGAGCAGCAGCATCGCCACCAGCAGCCGCACCCCCGGGTCGACGTCGACCATCCGCTGGCCCATCTGGGCCAGGTTGAGCGTGCCGGTGGCCCCGTAGGCGACGGCGATCCCGATCAGGAACAACAACGACGAGGTGATCGAGACGACGACGTACACCGACCCGGCCCGGATCCGCTCGGCGGTGCCGCCCAGGGTGAGCAGCACGTACGACGCGGCCAGCAGCACCTCGAACCCGACGTAGATGTTGAACAGGTCGCCGGAGACGAAGGCGTTCGACACCCCGGCGGTGAGGATCAGGTACGTCGGGTGGTAGATCGACACCGGGCCGGTGCGCTGCCTGGTGGTCTCCTCGTCGTCGCCCTGGGACTGGGAGTACACCAGGACGCACAGGGTCACCGCGGCGGACACGGTCAGCATCAGCGCCGACAACCGGTCGGCCACCACGGCGATGCCTACCGGCGCCGCCCAGTTGCCGACCTCCAGGACCAGCGGCCCGTCGCGCACCACCACCAGCAGCGTCGAGGCCACCGCCAGGACCGCGACCAGCGTGGTCACCGAGACGAACTTCTGCAGCCGCGGACGGCCGAACAAGGCGAGCGTCAGCCCCGCCCCCAGCAGGGGCAGGATCACGGGCAGAGGTACCAGCCAGCTCATGGCACCTCGCCCGGGGCCGGGGGTTCGGGCCCGGCCGGGGCGCCAGGTCGGGCGGCGGCTGCCGCGGGGGTGTCGGCCCCCTCGTCGGTCTCGTCGCGGGCCTCGTCGGCCTCGGAGTCCAGGTCCAGGCCGTCGTCGGTATCGGCACCGCGCACCGTCGGGCGGTCGCGGGCCGCCAGCCGGGCGATGCGGCGGTCCTCGACATCGTCGGCCACCTCGTCGTGCCGGTGCAGCTGCCACGACCGGTAGCTCATGGACAGCAGGAACGCGGTCAGGCCCAGGGTGATGACGATCGCGGTCAGCACCATCGCCTGGGCCAGCGGATCGGCCATCGTCTCCGGCGGCGGGTCGCCGGGCTCCTGGACGAGCGGCGGTCGGCCCGCCGCCCCGCCCGCGACCAGCAGCAGCAGGTTGACCGCGTTACCGAGCAGGACCAGGCCCAGCACGATGCGGGTCAGGCTGCGCTCCAGCAGCAGGTACACCCCGCCCGCGCTGAGCACCACGATGACGACGACGAGAGTGAGGTTCGGGGTGGCTTCGCTCATCGGTCCGCTCCCCGGCTCGGTCCGTCTGGGCTCGGTCCGGCCGGACCCCGGTCCGATCCCGCCGGGCCTGATCCAGCCGAGCCCACTCCCACCTGGGCGAACGCCGGGTCGTCACCGGACTCGGCCCGCTGGTCCAGCTCGGCGCCGAGGGACCGCAGGATGTCCAGCACCAGCCCGACCACCACCAGGTACACCCCGATGTCGAAGAACAGGCTGGTCACCAGCTTCACGGTACCGATCAGCGGCAGGTCCACCGAGACCAGCGCGGAGGTCAGCACCGGCGCACCGAGCACCATAGCGGCCACCCCGGTCCCGGCCGCCACGAACAGCCCCGCCCCGAGCAGCGCCCCGGGCTGCACCGGCGCGGCCTCGCCCAGCTCGTACCGCCCGCCCGCCAGGTAGCGCACGGTCAGGGCGATGCCGGTGACCAGGCCGGCGGCGAACCCGCCACCGGGGGCGTTGTGCCCGGAGAACAGCAGGTAGACCGAGTACACGATCATCGTGTGGAACAGCACCCGGGCGACGACCTCGAAGATCACCGAACGGCGGCGCGGCGCCAGGGTGCTCACCGCGCGCAGCCACTGTGCGTTGCGCTGACCGCCCGCCGTGATCCCGGGGGGTTCGCGCAGCGGCCCCTCCGGGTCGGCGTCCCCGCCCCACACCTCCGGGTCGGCCGCCGCCTCGTCGCTGCGGAAGATCCGGCCGGTGCGCCGGGACACGAAGACCATCGACGCCACCCCGGTCGCCGCGACGAGCAGCACCGAGATCTCCCCGACGGTGTCCCAGGCCCGGATGTCCACCAGGGTGACGTTGACCACGTTGTGCCCGTGACCCCATTCCAGGGCCTGCCGCGGGAAGCGCATCGCCACCGGGTCGTCGACCGGGGCCGACCCGGCGACCAGGGCCAGGCCGCCGACGACCAGCCCCACCGCCACCCCCAGCGCCAGCCGCACCCACCGGGACGTCGCCAGCGGCCGGGTCGAGAAGTACGGCGGCAGGCGGCGCAGCACCAGGACGAACACCACCAGGATCACCGTCTCGACCAGCACCTGGGTCAGCGCCAGGTCGGGGGCGCCGTGCAGCAGGAACAGCCCGGCCAGCGCATACCCGCCGATACCGAGCATGATCGCGCCCTTCAGCCGCCGCCGGGACCGGGCGACGAGCACCGTGGACACCACGACGATGGCACCCAGCGCCACCTGGCCGACGTTGTCGAACGGCCGCACCTGGGTCGGCAGGGACGTCGTGGCCAGCAGCAGGGAGCCCACGCCGACGACGAACACCGTCAGGATCATCCCCAGGTACACCGGCAGCGAACCGCGCTGCACCGCCGCGGTGACGTCCGCCGCCAGGTCGTCGAGCTGGCGCATGCCCCGCCGGTACACCCGCTCGGCCGATACCGGGTGCCAGATCCGGGCCTGCGCCCGTTCCACCGGGCCCCGGAGGGCGAACAGACCGGCACCGGTACCCAGCACCAGCCCGGTCAGCCCGGTACCGAGCAGCCCGCCCCACAGCGACAGGTGCCCGGCCGTCCCCGGGTAGGTGTCGGCGTGCGGGCCGAGCAGCCGCTGCCCCAGCGCCGGGACCAGGCCCGCGGCCACGCCGAGCAGCGCCAGCAGCCCCGACGGTACGTCCAGCAGCCGGGAGGGGTGCCGCAACGTCGTCGGCACCTCCAGCGAGGGACGCACGACCTGCGTCCCGTCCGGTGCCAGGGTCAGCACTGTCGGCTTGGTCGCGAACGCCCCCCACCAGAAGCGCAGCCCGTAGGCGACGGTCAGGGCCGAACCCGTCGCGACCAGCACCAGCACCACCAGGCCGGTGGTGCCGTCGTGGGCCAGCGCGGCCAGGGCCGCCTCCTTGGCGACGTACCCGGCGGTCGGCGGCAGCCCCACCATCGACGCCACCGCCACCGCACCGACCGCCGCGGTCCACGGCAGGTCCCGGCCCACCCCGGACAGGCAGCGCAGGTCCCGGGTGCCGGCCGCGGAGTCGACCACCCCGACGACGAGGAACAGCGCCGCCTTGAACATGGCGTGGGCGCCGAGCAGCGCCAGGGCGGCCAGGGCGGTCGCGTTGGTGCCGTACCCGGCGAGCAGCACGATCAGGCCCAGCTGGGAGACGGTGCCGAAGGCCAGCACCAGCTTCAGGTCGTGCTGCCGCAGCGCCCGGTACCCGCCCAGCAGCAGCGTGGTCGCCCCGGCTACCAGCACCACCCACCGCCAGGCAGGCAGCGTCGCGAAGGCCGGGGCGAACCGGGCCACCAGGTACACCCCGGCCTTGACCATGGCCGCGGCGTGCAGGTACGCCGAGACGGGGGTCGGCGCGGCCATGGCCGCGGGCAGCCAGAAGTGGAACGGGACGAGCGCCGACTTGGTCAGGGCCCCGACCAGCACCAGCACCACCGCGGTGACTACCGTGGCGCTGGCCTGCGGCGGGTGCGCCACCAGCTCGGACAGCCGCCAGGTGCCCGCCGCGGTACCGAGCAGCACCAGGCCGACCAGCATGGCCAGCCCCCCGGCGGTGGTGACGACGATCGCCTCCGTGGCCGCCCGCCGGGACGTCTTGCGGTCGGAATAGTGCCCGATCAGCAGGTAGGAGGTGACCGTCGTCAACTCCCAGAAGACGAACAGGGCGATGAGGTCATCCGCGGTGACCAGCCCGACCATCGCCCCGGAGAAGGCGACGAACACCGCGGCGAACCGGCCCATCCCGCTGGCACCCTTGGAGAAGTACGACGCGCAGTACACCAGCACCAGCGCCCCGACCCCGCCGACGACCAGCGTCATGAACCACGACAGGGTGTCCAGCCGGAACGCCAGGTCCAGCCCCAGGTCGGCTATCCAGGTGACCGACTGGGTCGGCACCGTCCCGTCGGCGACCGGAGAAGTCCAGGTCAGCGCCCAGACCGCCACCGCGGTCGGCACCAGCGCCAGCCCGTAGAACGCCTTGCGGCCCAGCCGTCCGACGAGCACAGGCGCGGCCAGGGCAGCGACGACGTGGGCGACCAGCAGCACGAGCAAAGGTCCGGCTCCGTTCTCGGGGGGCGGGCACGGGTCGGGTACCAGGTCAGCCCGGACGGGCCATATGGAGACGGGACGAGCCTATCAAGGACTGCACCACGGCTCGGTCACAGCTCACCTGGCGGAACTGGCAGAACCTGTCGGTAGTGTGCGTCCGACACCCCTCCACCGCCACCTGGACGAACGGGCTCGTCCTTCTCCAGCGGTCGGTGCCAGCGTCGCCGGGCCGTGGCGACGAGGTCACGACGTTTCAGACCGGCACACATATTTTTGTCTGGCACGGATATGTCAGGATCAGTGCACGAAACCGTCTCCGAGCGGATCGGTCCTTGCCTAGAGTGTGTCCCATGAATCCTATCGCGTACATCATCCGAACAGTAGCCTCCCTGGCGGTCGCCGCCGCTATCGGCGCCTTCTTGTACCTGGGCCCGGGCACGGAGTGGATCAGCTCGTTCCTCAACCGTGCCGAGGACAAGGTGTCAGAGGCCGCCGACAACGCCGCCGGGATGGCCAAGCGGGACGACGACGGCAACATCGTCAAAGCCGGCAAGCTCAAGGGGTCCGACGTGCAGGTAGGGGACTGCCTCCTGGTAGCCGAGCTGGACGAAGAAGGGGGGAATGTCTATGCCAAGGCGACGCCGTGCACGGAGGCCCACGACTCCCAGGTGATCGGCAGCCACTACTCCATGATGACCTCGGACGACAAGATCATCGAACTGTGCTACGAAGATGCGGTGTCTTTCGTCGGTGCTGACGTCGAGTCCTTGGCCGACTCCATGGGTCTGTCCCTCAGCGTCGTCACCGTCAAGGGCCAGGTCCGGGACAACTACTTGTGCACCGTGGAGACCGACGACCTGCAGCCCACCCTGACCCAGTCCCTCGCGGGCCAGGCCGACTGACCACCCCGCACCCGGTCCGGTTCCGTTCTCGGCGGGCACGAGCACGGAACCGGCCGGGTCGTCTCGTGCAGCACGACGGTACGGTGCTCGTCACTCCCAGCGGAACAGCCGGAAGGCCAGCAGGTACACCACCGCACCCCAGCCCAGGACCATGCCGAGCTGGGGGGCCACGTCCACCAGGCTGGCGTTCTCGGTGGTGATGAACCGGATACCGTCGGCCACGGGTGTCAGCGGCAGCCAGGCGGTCGTGCTCTGCAACCAGTCGGGCATCAGGAAGCGGGGGAAGAAGGTACCGGACAGGAACATCATCGGGAAGGCGACGATATTGCTCAGCGGTGCGGACTGGTTCTCGTTCTTCGCCCAGCCGCCGATCAGCAGGCCGAAACCGATCATCATCGCCAGCGCGGCGGCGACGAAGACCGCGAAGACGAACCAGCTCCCCCGCATGTCGAAGCCGAACACGGTCAGCCCGACGACGATCATCACGGTCAGCGAGATCACGCCGAGGACCAGGTACTGCAGTGCCGTCCCGGTCAGCAGCCGCGCCGCCTGGAACGGGGTGGCCCGGATGCGGCGGAGCGCCCCGGCTTTCTTCTGGGACGGCAGGTTGTTCGCCAGGCCGAACAGGCCCAGGGACAAGATGGTGAAGCCGAGCATCCCGGAGAAGGTGTAGTCGAACTGGGTCAGGCCCGCCTCGGTGGTGGGCTGCTGGACGACCGTGAGCGGGTCGACGAAACCGGTGGTCTGGCGGTTCGTCCCGTCCAGGACCGCCCGCATGACCGCCGCGACGGCCTGGCCCGCCTGGGGGCTGGCCTCGGAGTAGAACACGGTCATCTGACCGGCCGGTGCCTGGACCTCGCCGACCTGGGCGATATCGCCGAACCCCGGGGGCAGCTCGATGATCGAGTCGAGCTGGCCGCGGCTCATCTGCTCCTTGGCGGCGTCGAGCGAGGCGACGTCGACCACGGTGAGCAGGTCGTCGGCCTGCGCGGTGTCCAGGAGCTGCTGGGCGAAGGCCGTACCGGAACGGTCGATCACCGCCACCCGGAAGTTCGTCGCGGTGTCCCGGAAGATCGACCCGAACACCACGAGGAAGATCAGCGGCAGGGCGATGACGAAGAACAGCGCCACCGGGTCCCTGAAGAACGCCCGGGTCTGGGTCTTGGCGTAGGTGAGGATCGCCGTCATCAGTCGCGCAGCTCCTTCCCGGTGAGGTCGATGTAGACGTCCTCCAGGTCAGCCTGGTCGACGGTGACCTCCTTGCGGAAGCCGCGGTCCAGCAGGTCGGCGATCATCTGGCCGGGTGAGTCCAGGGCGATGATCTTCCCGGTGTCCATGATGGCCAGCCGGTCGCAGAGGGTCTGGGCCTCCTCCATGTAGTGCGAGGTCAGCACCACGGTGATCCCCCGGGCCTGGATATCGCGCACCAGGTCCCACAGGTGGCGGCGGGCCTGCGGGTCCAGGCCCGTGGTCGGTTCGTCCAGGAACAGCACCCGCGGGGTGTTGATCAGCGCGGTGGCGATGGAGAACCGCTGCCGCTGCCCGCCGGACAGCTTCTCCGGGTACGCCTTGGCCTTCTCGACCAGGTCGACCGCCGCCAGCAGCTCCATCGGGTCGACCTTCGCGGAGTAGAACGAGGCGAACATGCGGATCTGCTCGACCAGGGTGATCTTCTCGAAGAAGGTCGAGGACTGCAGCTGGATACCGATGACCGCCCGGACCTTCTGCGGGTACCGCGCCACGTCGATACCGGCGACGGTCACCGTACCCTCGTCGATCGGGCGCAGCGCCTCGATCATCTCCAGCGTGGTGGTCTTGCCCGCCCCGTTGGGACCGAGGATGCCGAAGATCTCCCCCTCGCGCACCGTGAGGTCGATATGGTCGACCACGACCGCACCGTCGTAGGACTTGGTCAGGCCCCGGACGACGATGACGTCCGGCACGGGCTCGGTCGGCATCGGCACTCCTCAGGTCGGTCTTGCGGCAGCCTACTCGAGCCGCAGGCCGTGCGCCCTACAGCTCTTCCAGAGCAGCGCGCGACACGGGAATCTCCGGAGTCCTGAGCTCGACCGGCTCTGCCCGGAACTCGATCTGGTCGTCCGTCTCTTTTTCACGGAGCCCGTGCGCGCGACCTCTACACGGCCGGGTTGTCGTATGCCTCCAGATCTCTGAACGAGTGCAGCAGGACGTAGTCCGTCGGCACCGCTTCGGCCGCTACCAACGCCTCGATAAGCCGCATCGTAGCCTCTGTCCCACCCAACACGGCGCCCAGTCCTGTGGCGATCTTGCTGGGATTCGGAACGAGCACGTCTCCAGCAATCGAGAACATGCTCTTCAGCAGGTCCGATTGCTTCACGACCGCGTCCAGGATGAACCAGAGCCGAATACCTCGTTCGTCAAAAGCCTTCAGATTCTCCTTGATGTCGGCCAAGTTCTTCATGAAATGTATGCACGCCGCTTCGGCCTCCTGCCCCTTCCACCCGTTGAAGACAAAAGTGAGCGCGGAATCGAGGCTGTTGAAGTAGTTTTGGCAGTATGCGGTGAGCCCGCCGGAAGAGGGCCCCGAGCCGAGGCAGGCGATGGTATCGGCCAGTTGGGACCAGTCGCCGCCGAGTAGTTCGATGAGCTCTTCGAGCAGATCTATCCCGAAAAGCTCAGAGAGCGCAGCGTTCGCCTGGGTGGTCGGACTCAGGGTCCCCATCCAGTCCGGAACGGACGAGTTGTCTGCCACCTGCGCACTGATGGGTCCGATGACCTGACCCGGGTCTACGGCAGTCCAACCATCCGGCTTGGTTCCCCAGCTGTGCCTGTTTCCGTCTCCATCGACATACAGGTGGATCCCCTGCGTGGACGGGCTGTAGGTGTGCGGATACCGCAGGTCTTTCCCCTCCCTGTCCCCGATGTACTGCATGAGCGCCCTGTTGCTGATCATGACCGATGTACCCCAGGTATCGTCATCGGTATCGTACTCAGAGGGGTATCCGTAGTGGTGCGAGTCTTTAAAGACGCTGTGGAAGGAAGGAGAAAGACCACTCCCCACCCAGATTCTGGGGCTGCCCATCCGGTACGTGCTGAAGTACCCCTCGTCCTGCTGGGATCTCTGCAGGGATGTAACGCCCCGTTCATTTTCGTCGCGCACTCGGTCGATGATCTTCTGGACCTCCGTCGCCGATTCGGCGAAGGCGGTCTTGAAACTCGTCATGACAGACTTGGCCCGTTCCCGCATCTCGTCGACTAGCGGAACGAGCTTGGCCATGGCCGTCAAGGGTCTGGCCTCGAGACGTAAATATTTGTCGATGTAGTCGATCACCGAGCGTCTGCTCGCCGACCTCCCTGTGCCGTCCACGGCGTCCGACAACTCCTGCAACCAGTCCCTGAACAGCTCAAGGTGGTCGAGCTCCATCACAAAGCCTGATCCTTTGTCCCACCTGACGGACTCCATGAAAGCAGTCTGGGTGGACGAATCACCGCCCAGGCTGTACGCACGGCCGTCGAGCATGAAGCTCCAGTTCTGCCAACTGTGGCCGACAGCAGGTTCGTAGGCAGTCCCGTGGTAGGTGATCCCGTTCACGGTCCTTTCCTCCTCGGACGTCACCTCGGCGTCCTCGACGTCACGACCCGCTACCAAGGCGTCGATCGAACCGTAGGTGGTCTGCCAGATGATCACCCCGTCGTCGGCCTGGCCGGCCGGCGGGGCGAGAAGGACCGAACCATCGATCTTCCACCCGGCTGACAGGTCCAGGCCGACACGCAGACCGGTCGGCAGGTGCACCACCGTCCCACGGGTGGCGGTCCAGTCGGCCGACTCGATGATGTGGTACTCGGACAGCTCGCCGTTGGTCATCGCGTCATACATGAACTTGAAGACATGCCCGCCCTGTTCGAAATACCATTCGACCAGGAAGTCGTTGGCGACCCCGTGGTATGTGACACCACCCATGGTCATCTCTGAGCGATGCCAGTCGTTGGGCGGGGACGAAGCGCGCTCCCGGGCGCAAAAGTCGGACGTCGGACAGTCCGAGTAGTCAGCATTGCTGTTGCCGTCACCAAGATCCTCGCTCCCGGAAAAGAACGTGCCGGGACCGAGAGTGACCAGACTGCTGGTATCGACTCCGGATAAAGTGCGGCTTGACGCAAATAGGCTGATGTGCCAATAGGCGACGGACCACCCCTCAGGGAGTGTCATCCGCTCCCCCATGGGCATCCAGACTGTTTGCTCCATGTCTTGGTCTCCTATCTCTTCGGTCCGCGTCCGGCCTTTCCGGGCAACAGTGTAGCTGTCCGACAGGTCGTCGTAACTGTTCACCGTGCTGATCGCCGTGCCTCATGGTCGGGATTGAGGGTCGTCCGGCGTGTCGCCGGTGCTTGGCCTGGGGATGGTGCAAGCTTCGGGTGTGGGTGAAGCTGCTGGTGGTGAGGTAGATCGGCTGCTCGGCGTGGTCGAGCGGCTGGCTGGCGAGCTGGCGGCGGCCGAGGAGCGTAACGGTGTGCTGCTGCGCCTGATCACCAGCGCCCTGGCCGCCACCACCAGCGACCCGGACCCCCCAGGAAAGTTCGGGAAGAAGCACGCCGCCCTGCGACGCAGGCTCAAAGACCGGCTCGACGACTACCTGCGGTTCACCACCAACCCCACAGTCCCACCGACGAACAGGCGCAGCAGCACACCGGTGCTGAGGCGGTCGCGGTCCCCGACACGGCGCAGCCGCTGCCAGCGCGCGAGGTCGGACGGGTCGAGCAGCTCCGGTCGGCTCGGCTGCACGATCGTCGCGATCTCGACCCGCACCGGCCTGTCGTCCACCTCAGCACTCATCGGCACACGGACCGACGCCTCGCCCAGCTCTTCAGGTCGGCCGTGGCGTCGGTCCGGGGTGTGTCAGTGCTCGTGCGGATCGTTCTCGGCATCGTGCCGGGTCGGGTGCAGCGTGCCGTGGACGTGGTCCGGCGGACCGTACAGGGTGTACAGGCGCAGGTCGTCCGTGCCGGTGTTGGTGATGTTGTGCCAGGTCCCGGCCGGGACGAAGACCGCCCAGTCGGCCTGGACCTCGGCCGTGAAGGTCAGGTCCTGCTCGGTCGGGCCCATCTGGACCTGTCCCGCGCCCTGCTCGACGCGCAGGAACTGGTCGTGGTCGGTGTGGACCTCCAGGCCGATGTCCCCACCCGGTGGGATCGACATCACGGTGAGCTGCAGGTGCGAACCGGTCCACAGCGTCGCCCGGAAATTGGTGTTCTCGACGGTCGCGGCCTCGATATCGACGACATACGGGTTCGGGCCGTGATCGGTCAGGTCGGGCACGGTGTCTCCTTCTCGTCCGGGCACGTCGGCAAGGGGTCGTGCCGGTCATCACTGTAGCCCCGAGCCTTCATCAGTCGCTCGACACGACCCACCGTCGTCGCCAGACGAGGTACCATAGGTCTTACCGTAAGACGGAGGTGATCATGAGTACCGTGCTCGTGAACGGCCGGGTCGACGAACGGGTCAAACGTCAGGCCGAGAACGTCCTGGCTGCCCATCACACGACACCGTCGGAGGCCATCCGAGGCCTCTACCAGCACATCGCCGAGACCAGACAGCTCCCGGACTTCCTCACGGCGGCCGATGCCGACCAGGCCCGCGCCGAACGCGAGCACAGGCTCGCCGCGCTGATGTCGGTGGCGGGCATCTCCCGCTCGCCCGCCATCGCCACCGACGCCGGAACCGCCCAGGTACTCGCGGACGAGATGCGCCGACGTCATGGCTAAGGCCGTCCTGGACACCAACGTCGTCCTGGACTTCCTCGACAGCGGACGGCCCGAGCACACCACGGCCGTCGCCCTGGTCAGCGCGCTGGTCACGGCCGACACCAGCCTGTGCCTGCCGGCCACGTCGCTGAAAGACGTCTACTACATCCTGACCCGCACGTCCGGCGAGCCTGTCGCCCGGCGGGCCGTCACCACCCTGGCCCAGACCATGACCATCCTGCCCGTCGACTCGACGACCTGCGACGACGCCCTGGCCAACCACGAACCAGACTTCGAGGACGGCCTGGTGCGGGCCTGCGCCGAGACGGCGGCGGCCGACTGGATAGTGACCCGCGACCAGGCCGGGTTCACCGGTTCCTCGGTCCCCAAGACCGACCCCGCCACCCTCCTGGCCCACCTCCAGAGCATCTCGTCCGACCGTCGGGACCTACCTGGCACGTAGTCGGCCTGGTGCTGGCTCAGCGTGCCTGTCTGGTGCGGCTCGGTGCTACGAGATCGTCGAGCGGAACGATGCGCTGGGTGTCGCCGATCTTGAGGACGATAGTCGCCTCGGCGCCGACGGCCTTGAAATATGCCCGTAGCGAGGACAGCAGCAGGTCACCTCGTTTCTCCAGGCGTGAGACGCTGCCCTGGGCGACACCCATCTTCTTCGCCACGTCGTCCTGCGTCATCGCGGCGACCTCGCGAACCATCGCCAGACCGGCGATGTGCTCGCGCTCCATCTGCTCACGGGCCTCTATGCGCTCGTCGAGGTCGTCGTTGATGCCGGGGATCGACTCCAGCGCGGCCAGCGTGTCGTCGATAGGACCGAAGCCGCTCTGCTCAGGGTCCATGAAGTTCTCGATCATTGTCCCTCTCTCATCCTCTCGGCTTTCCATAGGTCGACGACTTGATCACCTCGTGTACCGACCGAGGCGTAGAACGCATCTCCTATTCGTGCCTTGTCGCCAGCGAACAGAGCGATGACAGCGGTGTTGTGCTCGTCGTCGAACCAGACGATGAGCCGAGCTGCCACGAGGCCGTCATAAGGGTGAGACAAGCGCCACAGCTGATACCTGCGCGACTGGCGCACCCACTTCAACGTGGCAGTCTCGTCTTCGAGGTTCGGCGGTCTTGTGAGGCCGCGAAGGTAGGTGATCTGGTCGGAGACGTACTTCGCAGTCGCGAACGCAACCACGTCCCCGTCGCGCGCCTTCTCCACAAGGTTGCGCACCCACATGTCGAACTGACGCGATCGGAGGACGTCCACGCTCCGCAGCATACCCTCCGGGCGATAGTGCCGCAAGTGCATGTTACGTGTTCGTCACCGAGCGGCGCAGCAGGGGCAGCTTGCCGGTGGTTCGACGCCGCCTGCTGGGTGAGCATGGCTCATGATTGAGCGGCGCACACCTGCCGTCTCCACGGCCACGCCTGCCCAGGGGGCTCAGCAGGCGAGGATGCAGGCATCGTCAGGAGGTATCTCATGTCTCATGTCCGACCTGTGATGGTGGGCTTCACCCGGGACCGTACGGTCGCCAACCACCGGCTGGGCCGCGACGTCCTGCGCCGCATCCTGGGGTTCGCCCGGCCCTACCGGACCGGCCTCGGGGTGTTCCTGTTGATCATCGCCGTCGAGGCCGGGCTGGGTGCGCTCACCCCGCTGCTGTTCCGGGTCCTCATCGACGACGGGATCGCCGCGGGCAGCTCGCGCACCGTGGTGCTGGCCGCGGGCGGTGCGGCGGCGCTGGCCCTGGTCGGGGCGGGGCTGTCGGTGGTGGACCGGTGGTTGTCGGCCCGGATCGGCGAGGGGCTGATCCGGGACCTGCGGGTGCAGGTGTTCGACCATGTCCAGCGCATGCCGCTGGCGTTCTTCTCCCGGGCCAAGACCGGGGCGCTGGTGCAACGGCTCAACGGTGACGTGCTCGGCGCCCAGCAGGCCTTCACCTCGACCCTGCAGAACGTGGTGTCCAACACCCTGACCGTGGTGTTCGTGCTGGCCGCGATGGCGTCGATGTCGTGGCGGCTCACCCTGCTGTCGCTGGTCATGGTGCCGGTGTTCGTCCTCCCGGCGCGCTGGTTCGGGCGGAAGATGGCCGAGGTGACCCGCGAGTCGTACGACCTCAACGCCGTCGCCGCGCAGACCATGACCGAACGTTTCAACGTGGCCGGAGCGCATCTGGTCAAGGTGTTCGGCACCCCGGCCCGGGAGGTCGCGACCTACGCCGCCCAGGCCGACCAGGTGGCGCGCATCGGGGTGCGCCGCGCCCTGTACGCCACCTGGTTCCGGATCGGGCTGACCACCCTGGCCGCGCTGGCCGTGGCCGCCGTGTACGGCGTCGGCGGGCTGCAGGCGGTGCGCGGGGAGCTGACCGTCGGGGTGGTCGTGGCCCTCACCGCCTACCTGCAGCGGCTGTACGGGCCGTTGACCGCGCTGTCCAACGTGCAGGTCGACGTGATGACGGCGCTGGTCAGCTTCGAACGGGTGCTGGAGGTGCTGGACCTGGAACCGTCCGTGGCCGACGCGCCCGACGCCCACGACCTGCGCGACGACGTGGCCGCGACCGGCGCCTCGCTCGAGCTGGCCGGGGTCGGGTTCCGCTACCCCGACGCCGACGAGGTGTCCCTGGCCTCCCTGGAGCAGGTGGCCGCTCTGCCTGGTGCCCCGGTCCGCGACGCCGCCGCCGAGACCATCGTCGACGTGTCGTTCGCGGTGCCCGCCGGGTCGATGGTGGCCCTGGTCGGCCCGTCCGGGGCGGGCAAGACCACCCTCTCCCAGCTGGTCACCAGGATGTATGACCCGACCCGCGGAGCCGTCCGCATCGCCGGTACCGACCTGCGCGAGGTGACGCAGGAGTCGCTGCACGCGGTGGTCGGTGTGGTCTCCCAGGAGGCCCACCTGTTCCACGACAGCGTGGCCGGGAACCTGCGCTACGCCCGCCCGGACGCCACCGACGACGAGCTGTGGGACGTGCTGCGCGCCGCCCGGATCGCCGACCTGGTCAGCGCCATGCCGCAGGGCCTGGACACCGTGGTCGGCGACCGCGGCTACCGGCTGTCCGGCGGGGAGCGTCAGCGCCTGGCCATCGCCCGGGTGCTGCTGAAGTCGCCCGCCCTGGTGGTGCTGGACGAGGCCACCGCCCACCTGGACTCCGAGTCCGAGGCCGCGGTGCAGGCCGCCCTGGACGCCGCCCTGACCGACCGCACCGCCCTGGTCATCGCCCACCGGCTGTCCACGGTGCGGCACGCCGACCTCATCGTCGTGGTGGAGGCGGGGCGCGTCGTCGAGCACGGCACCCACACCGACCTGCTGGCCGCCGACGGCCTCTACGCCGACCTGTACCGCACCCAGTTCGCCCCGGCCGTGTGATCCCGGCCCAGCGCGCCCTATCGCCCACAGAGATACGACAAAGACATGCCCGACCTTTCTGACAATGGCGATATCGTCTCTGCCCCGCATTCGTCGTATCACCCGGACGGCCGCAGGGAGACGGCTCGTGTCGCTCGGCCCGCAGGTGGCTGCTACCGTCGAGGTACCGCATGACCCGGTGATTTCCGCCGGGTATTGCGAAATATCTGCGGAAACCGTGGCGAGGAGTTGCCATGCCTGAGACGACCGCCCGTCTGGTCCACGCACCTCGGGTGCTGGCCGCGGTCGGTAGCGCGACCATCATAGGACTCTGCCTGGTCGGGGCGTCGATCGGTCTGACGATCCGCCTGACGTCGTGCGAGTCCGGACCGCAGGCGGCCACCTGATAGGCCCCCGGTCGGGTACGGGCCTCGGCAGCAGGCACAGCGCCGTGCGTGCGCCGGGGCCCGTACCTTGTCACCTGCGCCGGACCGGACCGCCAGGCCCAGGCCCCGCGGCGCCCTACTGCTCCTCGGCCGCCGGTCGCCGGACGGCCTGCGCGGCGCGGACGATACGGCCCGAACCGCAGTTCGGGCACGACGCGGGGATCGGCTGGCCGACGGTCAGGTCCCAGACGTCGCCCCGGTCGCAGGCGAAGCGCCACGGCGGGGACTCCGCGGCCTGGCCGCGCACGGCGTGGACCACCGCCCGCACGGCCACGCCGGCGTTCTCGGTCTGGGTGACGGCGGCGACGCGAGCCCAGGTGCGTTCGGGCAGCGCGCCGGTCTTGGAGAAGACGAGGGTCTGGTAGCCGGGGGTGGACCAGCGCTGGCCGGACGCGTCGTCCGGGACCAGCCGTTCCCACAGGGTGACGAGCAGGTCGCCGGAGTCGCCCCGGTCGACGATGACGGCCGACCGGTCGTCGAGCACCAGGACGCTGGTGTCCCGGGCCTCGGTGGTCTGGACGCGCAGGCGCGAACGCAGGATGTCGCCGAGCTGGTGGACCGCTCCAGCGACGACGGTGGAGGTATGCATCACGGCTATCGTCCTCCTTCATGCCTTCCGAGGTCCAGGCCCGGACCGGGTGGTGCGCAGGTGCAGTCCGCCCCGGTGTCGACGGCGGCACGTCAGTCCTATCGACCGCCGTCCCGCTATTCCTACGATCGTCCCGAAGCCGTGCCTGAGCACGTCGTGCGCGGATCGCCTGCGCCCACCTCGTCGAGGCGCGGACGGGCCGGTCTCAGCGGTCGAGCAGCGACGAGCGTTCCGGGGCGCCACCGCCCGCGGTGTGGGTGGCGTGGGCGCGCAGGTGCATGGCCGCGTCCTTGCCGCCGGGCAGGTCGACGACGGTGTCCGCGAGGCGGCGCGTCACGTCCGGCGACTGGGTGCGGGCGTCGAACATGGTGACCTGGACCAGCGGCACCGCGATCGTCGTGCCGCGGCGCGCACCGCTCGGCCGGCCCTGCAGCACCAGCGCGGCGCCGGTGGCGCCCCGGGCCTGGATCGCGACCTGCGTCACGTCGGCCAGCGCCAGGGTGGCCGGGCGCGGCGACCAGCGGCGCCGGGACACCGCGTCGGGGTCGAACCAGGTGCGTTCGGTGAGCACCACCACCAGCAGGTAGGTGAGCACCAGCACCACCAGCACGGACAGCCACCAGGCCCGGGGCTCGAAGACGGCGACGAGCACGATCAGCACCAGCCCGACCACCAGTATCGCGACCTCGCTGACCAGCTGGGGTCGGGCCGTCAGCCGGGGGACCTGCCACCGCGTCGTGTCCACACCGCGACTCTAGGGCATGGGACCGCCACCGGACCCATGTCCCCCGACCCACGTCGGCGGCGTATCGTCACCCGGTGAGCAGTCCCGCCCTGGCCGACGTCGAGCCGCACGACGTGCCGGACCGACGACGCCTGGCCCTGGAGATCTGGATCGTGCTGGGCCTGTCCCTGGCCCGGTCCGGGGTGTACGCGGTCATCGTCCTGCTCGACCGGGTCACTGCGTCGACCGCGCTGGGCGACCAGACCGCGACGCTCAACCCCAGCCGGTCGGACCGGCCCTGGCTGGACGTGCTCTACCAGGTCTACCACCTGACGTTCCCGCTGGTCCCGGTGGCCCTGGCGCTGTACCTGCTGGCCCCGACCATGCGCCGCGCCGCCCGCCGGATGGGCCTGGACTGGTCACGGCCGTGGCGGGACCTGGGCGTCGGCGTCGGGCTGGCCGCCGCCATCGGCATCCCCGGGCTGGGGCTGTACGCGCTGGGCCGGGCGCTGGGTGTGACGGTGCAGGTGCAGCCCGCCGGTCTGGACGCGACCTGGTGGACAATACCGGTGCTGCTGGCCGCGGCGGTGCAGGCCGGACTGCTCGAAGAGGTCGTCGCCGTCGGCTACCTGTCCGAACGGCTGCGCGACCTGCGCTGGAAGGTCCCGGCGGTGATCGCCGCGTCGGCCTTGCTGCGGGGTTCGTACCACCTGTACCAGGGGTTCGGGCCGTTCCTCGGCAACGTCGTCATGGGTGTGGTGCTCGCGCTGTGGTACCAGCGCACCCGGCGCGTCATGCCGCTGGTCATGGCGCACGCGGTGATGGACGCCGTGGTGTTCGTCGGCTACCCCCTGATGCCCGACGGCTGGCTGCAGGCCCTGCACCTCGTATAGGTCTGCCTCCCGGCTCCCTGCTCTAGCCAACCGCACCGCCCGCGCCCTATGGTGCTCCCAGAACAAGACGCACGCCGTCTGCGGCACCGGACGGGCCACCCAGACAGGGGATAGCGCCATGACCCGTCCGAACCGCACCCGTACTGCCGCCGAACCGCCGCCCCCGCCAGCCCCGGCCGCACCGTCGGGCGACCCGGCGTCCGGCGGTCCCGTCCGGCGTCGGCCTCCTGGCCGTCGGGTGCTCGGCCGCTGGGGGCTCTTCCTGGCCGCGGTCTCGGTCAGCTGTCTCGCCCTGGCGGTGTGGTCGTTCGGCCGCGCGACCGAACGCGTCGATACCAGGCTTCCCCTGCCGGAGGTGGTCGACGGGACGGTCCCGGTGGTCTGGCAGGGCACGCCCCAGAACTTCACCGTGCGCGGCAAGGTCGCCGGGCAGGACCAGGAGTACCTGGTCGGCGACCCGACACCGGGCGACGGCAGCCTGCGCATCGAGATCGCCCTGGACCACACCGTCAACAGCTGGGGCGGCTGGATGTTCACCCGCGGGTACTACGCCGGGCCTGGGGCCAGGGGCCAGCTCGACTGGGGCAAGCACCCGCGCTGCGGGTACGACCTGTCCGGTGCCACCGCCCTGACGGTCGTGTCGCGCGGCGGGCAGGGCGGCGAGCGCGTCGAGGTGTTCACCCTCGGCCAGGGCTACGACCCCGAGTCTGGCCTGACCACCGCCGACTGGCCGGACTCTGCCAACAAGGTCCGCCAGACGGTCACGCTCACCGACCAGTTCGAGACCTACACCATCGACCTGCGCGGTATCGACCTGCACTATGTCGGCAACGGGTTCGGTCTCACCGCCACCGCGGCCGACAACGCCGACGCGCAGAGCGTCGTCGTCGAGCTGGCCGACGTCCGCTTCGAGCTGCCCGACGCCGCCCAGACCATCGCCGACCGGGCCGACGCCGCCGATCGGGCGCGCCGCACCGACCTCGGGATCGGCTGGGCCACCCTCCTGGCCGCGGTCGTCGGCGCGGTGGGCGTCGTCGTCAAGACCTGGATAGGAACCCGCCGCGAGACGCCCTGAGCTCCCACCAGCACCAGACCCAGGACGGGGGCAGGACGGCAGGGCGATTCCTGCTGTCCTGCTGGTGACCAGGGGGACAAGACAGTAGGAACCATCCCCACCACCCTGTGCCCCCACTGTCCTGCCCACTGTCCCGCTGTTCGACGCACATCTTCGTTCTGGGTGCGCCATAGACTCGGGGGATGCCCACGTCCAGCGACGACGGACCGGACGCACCGGTCGACGCACCGTCGCGCCCGGACTCCGAACCGCAGGCGTCCGTCGTCGACGACCCGGCGGACCGTACCCACCATCCCGGTGACCTGCTGTCGGCGGCTGTCGCGGTGCTGGGTGTCGGCCTGACGCTGCTCATGGCGATGTACGCGCCGGGCACCACCACCGGGGTGGCCGAGGACGTGCACAGCATCGCGCCGTGGCTGTGGCGGGTGCTGTTCGTGCCGGTCAGCGTGCTGGTCGCTGGGGTGACCCTGCTGGCCCCGGTGGCGGTGGCCGTCGACCTCGCGGTGCGCCGCCAGGCCCGGCTGCTGCTCACGGCCGTGGTCGCGGCGGCCGCGGCGACGCTGGTGAACTGGGTCCTGGGCTGGGTCATCCTGGGCGCGGAGGCGCCTGACCTGCAGCGCAGCCTGTCGGTGGTGCTGGAGGGCCAGCGCACCCTGGTGCTGCCGACCTACCTGGCGCTGCTCGCGGCAGGGCTCACCGTGGCTGGTCCCCGCGGGCGGCGACGGTCGGTGCGCTGGTCGTGGAACCTGCTGTGGGTGATGTCCGGCGTGGTGCTGGTCACCGCGCAGGTGCCGCTGCCCGGCGCGCTGGTGTCGCTGCTGGTAGGACGGGCGATCGGGCTGGTCGTCCGGTACGTCGGCGGGACCGCCACCGAGCAGGCGTACGGGTCGCAGCTGGTCGCCGGGGTGCGTCACGCCGGGTTCGACCCGCGGACGCTGGTGCGGGTGTCCACCACGCCGGACGACTGGCTGCCGTCGGTCGACCCGGCCCGGGCGGCGCTGGCCCGCGCGTCCGGCGCCCGGGCGTACGCCCTGACCACCGACGACGGCCGGGACCTGGACCTGGTGGTGCTGGACGGCGACCGGCAGGTGGTCGGCATGCTGCGGCGCTTCTGGCGGTCGGTGCGGCGGCACGGTCTGGAAGCCCGACGTGTGGTGTCCTTGCGCCAGGCCGCCGAGCGTAGCGCCCTCCTGGCGCACGCCGCGCACGCCGCCGGGGTCCGCACGCCGCGGCTGCTGGCCATGTCCGAGGTGGACGACTCGATGCTGCTGGTCTTCGAGCATCCCGACGCCGTCCCGCTGACCGACGTCCCGCAGGTCAGCGACGATATGCTCGACCGGGTCTGGGCCCAGCTGGGCACCGCGCACGCCGCGGCCGTGGCGCACCGGGCGCTGGGCGAGGACACCGTCCTGGTCGACGACGACGGCGCGGTGTGGCTGACCGGCTGGGACAACGGTGACGTCGCCAGCTCTGAGCTGACCCGGAGGATCGACTCCGTCCAGCTGTTGACGCTGCTCGCGACCCAGGTCGGCAGTGTCCGCGCGCTGGACTCCGCGGTCAGGGCGCTGGGCGACGACGAGGTCGCGACGCTGGGGCCGCTGCTGCAGACGATCGCGGTGCCCCAGCTGCGGCCCCGGCTGCGCACCCGCAAGCAGGCGGGCGACGACGTGCTGCGCGATCTGCGCCAGGCGATCGCCGCCCGGCTGCCCGAGGCCGACCTGGCACCCGAACAGCTGGTCCGCTTCGGGGTGCGCAGCCTGGTGACGGTGCTCGCCCTCGCGGTCGGCACGGTCGGGGTGCTCGCCACCATCAACGTCCACGAGATCCAGGTAGCGCTGGCCGCGTCGGACTGGCGGTGGCTGCTGCTGGCCTTCGCCCTGGGCCTGCTCACCCTGGTCGGCGCCGCGCTGGCGCTGGTGGCGTACGCCCCGGTGCAGGTGGGGCTGTTCCGGGCCACGGCGGTGCAGACGGCGGCGACGTTCGTCGCTCTGGCCGCCCCGGCCGGGATCGGCCCGGCGGCGCTCAACCTGCGGCTGCTGACCCGGCGCGGCGCGACCCGGGCCGTCGCCACCACGACCGTCGCCCTGGCCCAGGTCAGCCAGGCCACCGTGACGCTGCTGCTGCTGGCGGTGCTGTCGGTACTGCCTGGTGGCACCGACCAGCCGGTCGACGTGTCGCCCACGGCGCTGCTCGTGCTGGCCGCCGTGGTCGCGACCGTCGGGGTGGCGCTGCTGATACCGCAGGTCCGCACCTGGACGTCCGCCAAGATCCTGCCGACGCTGCGCACGGTCTGGCCGCCCCTGCTGGAGATGCTCAGCCAGCCCCGGCGGCTGGCCCTGGCCGTCACCGGCAACCTCACGATGACGCTGGGCTACGTGTTCGCCTTCGACGCCGTCCTGCGGGCGCTGGGCCAGGACGTCCCCCTGGTGCAGGTGGCGGTGATCTACCTGGTGGGCAACGCCGCGGGGGGCGTGGTCCCGATGCCGAGCGGTATCGGCCCCGTCGAGCTGGCCCTGACCGGCGGTCTGGCGACGGTGGCGGGAGTGAACTCGGGCATCGCGGCGTCGGTGGTGGTGCTGTTCCGGGTACTCACCCTCTGGCTGCGCCTCCCGCTGGGCTGGATCACCTGGCGGGTGCTGCAACGCCGCGGTGAGCTATAGCGCTCCCAGAACAAGGTGTGCGTCGGCCTAGGCGGCGATGCGCTGCGCGGGCACCTGGGTACCTGCGTCGAGCCGGGCGGCGATGCGCAACCATGACTGCACGCGCGCAGCCGGGACAGAGTCAGTGGTGGGACGCGGGTCCATCGAGGTCCTTGTCTGTTCGGTAGCCCGGCTGACCGCGTGGGTCCCGTGGCTTTGCGTCCCCTCCTCGCGGAGGGTTTGCCTTTGTCGTGACACGGTGAGCCTACCGACCCCAGGCACTCCATCGACAGGGCCCGGAGCCAGAACCTCGACTTCACCCCGTCCGGCACAGCCCGTCGTGACGTTCTCTTCCGAAGATATCCGCCCAGGCGCTCGGAGCCGTCACCCTAGCTGGACCCTGCCTCGATATCGCCAGAACACCAGCGCGAACTGCGGCGACACAACCTGGGCGAGCCCACCGGACAACACCGGCCGTCCCCGTGCGCCCACCGCCGGGCATGACGCCGACGGCAGCACAGCTACGTCCGGCTGCCCGTACCGTCGTTGCTCCAGACAGGGGACAGTGCCTTCTTGTGCGAGGTTCTGTGCCCTTCGCAGCACGCAGCGCCACGCCTGCACCACGGAAAGACCGAACATCGGACGCGTCGGTCCGATCCGGTCCTTTCTGCACAGACCGGGCATTTCGCGCCAGGGGTCAGTCGGCGTCCCGGAGGAAGGCGGCCATGATCGGCCCGGCCGTCTCCGTACCGCTCGCACCAGCCTCGACGAACACGGCGACCGCCAGGTCACCCTGGGCGGCGACCATCCAGACCCGGTTGGCCGTCGAGGTGTCGACCTCGGCGGTGCCGGTCTTGGCCAGCAGGTCGTCGGACATCACCGACGCCAGGGCGGAGGCCGCCGTACCGCCGGTGACGACGGCGTGCATGAGGGTACGCAGGGCGGCCACCTCGGCCTCGGTCAGCGGTTCGAACGGCGGGCTGGTCGCCGTGGGCGTCGTCGACGGCGCCTTGGGGACGTCCACGACGATCCGCGGCTCCACGGCCCGGCCCGCCTGGACCGACGCGACGACGGTCGCCATGCCGAGCGGGGAGGCCAGGACCTTGCCCTGGCCGATCATCGCCGCGGCGTGACCGGTGGTGTCGGCGCTGTCGGGCACCGAGCCGAGGAAGGCCCCGAAGCCCGCCCCGGAACCGGGGTCCAGGCCCAACGACCGGGCGGCGACGGCCAGGTCCTTGTCGCTCACCTGGTCGGCCCCGCCGACGAACACGGTGTTGCATGAGCTGGCGAACGCCGTGGTGAACGAGACCGACCCGGTGGCGGACGCCGGATAGTTCGGCACGTTGCGGAACTGCTTGCCGTCGACGTCCACCGTGTCCGGGCACGACACGGTCTGGTCGGGGGTGTAGCCAGCGCGCAGCAGGGCCAGCCCGGAGACGATCTTGAACGTCGACCCCGGCGCGTACTGCCCGACGGTGGCGGTGGACAGCCCGCCCCCGCCCGGTCCGGACGCCACCGCCACGATGTCCCCGGTGGAGGGGCGGACCGCGACGATCGCCGCCGCCGGTTCGACGTCCTCCAGCAGGGCCTCCGCGACCTTCTGCAGGTCCAGGTCGATGGTGGTGCGCAGGTCCTGGCCCGGGACCGGGTCGGAGCTGAACAGCTGGCGGCGCACCGTCCCGTCGGCCGACACGGCCCGCACCTCCCACCCGGGGGTGCCGCGCAGCGGCTCGTCGTACTGGCGCTGCAGCCCGGTCATCCCGGTGATGTCACCGGCCACGACCGCACCGCCCGAGGCGTTGACCAGCTCGGCCGTGGCGTCGCCAGCCCGGCCCAGGACCGGCCGGGCAAAGTCCGCGTAGGGCGCCAGGGGCAGCGTGTCGGGCACGACGTTCACCCCGTCCAGCGCGCCGAGGGCAACCAGGTCGTAGCCCGGGTCGTCCAGGCGCACCGGGATGGCCTCCACGAACTGCTTCGGCCCGCCGGCCTTGACCCGGTCGGCGTAGGCCTGCGGGTCTATGTCGAGCGCCTCTGCCAGCGCCCGCGCGGCGGCGTCCTGCTGGTCCTCGTCGACCAGGGTCTTGTCGATACCGACCCGTGCTACCGCACGGGGCTCGACGAGCACCTGGTCACCGGCGCCCAGCACCCGGCCGCGCTCGGCCTGGGTGCGCTCCACGACGAGCCGTTCCCCGGCGACCAGGCTGGGGGCCAGCAGGTTCGGGCTCCACCTGGCCTGCCACTCGCCGCCGACCAGGGTGAGCGTCGCCGATGTGGTGTACGACCAGGTCGTCGCGGGGACGCCCAGGTCCCAGGCCCAGGCCAGGGTGACGGCTGTCGTGCTCTCGGTCCGCACCGCCTTGGCGACCTGTACCGTCGGCTTCGTCTCGCCCAGCGGCTCGAAGACCTGCGTCCAGACCTGGTCCCGGTCGGCGGGCGCCGGGGCGTCATCCGTCCAGGGAACGTCGGACGTCGCGCCCGACGACAGCGCCTGGGCCAGCTTCTCGGCGACCGGACCAGGGTCCGGGGTGCTGGTACAGCCCGCCAAGGCGGTGGCGACCAGGACCGCGGCCAGCGCGAAAGCCGCCTTCGTCACGCTTCGTGCTCGTTGCACTCGTCATGCCCCTCGTGGAGAACACCCGAGACGATACCCCTCCCGGCGCCGGTGGTGTGCCAGTTTGCGCAGTATCCACACCAGATGATCACCAGTCAGGGGCGCGACGCCGCTGCTACCGACCCGCCATCCCGCACCCCCCTCCACCCCAACGCCCACCCCCATCCCACCCTCACCCCCCCCTCACCAACACAGGGCCGATAAGAAGGTGGCGGTTCGTGGTCTCCACGCCGTTCCACCGTTTCTAAACGGTGGAACGGCGTGCAACCCCCGAACCAGCGCCGTCTTATCGGCCGCTACTGGAGAGGGGGCGCCTGACCACACCTGACGACGTGGAGACCACGAGCCGGGTGGATCAGCCCGTCGCCGGTTGCCAGACGCAGGCCGGGTCCTCGGCCAGCGGGTCGCCGGTGGCGGCGAAGGCCCGGGCCCGGGAACCGCCGCACAGGTCGGCCCACTCGCAGCGACCGCAACGGCCGGTGAAGTCAGCGGCCCGGATGCGGCGCAGGGTCTCGTCGTCGCGGTACAGCTCGGCCAGGGGCTTGTCGCGCACCGAGCCCAGGTCCAGCGGCAGGAACCCGGCCGGGTTGACCTGCCCGTCGTAGGAGACGAAGACGATGCCCTTGCCGTCGCGGGTGGCGGCGGTGTGGGCGCTGGGCTGCTGGCGCGGCGGGCCCATGAGCTCGATCAGACGGTCGTGCAGCTTCCGGTAGGTTGCGGTGTCCGGGGCGGGGCCGCCCGCCCGGCGCTGGTTGACCACCCGGCGGAAGAACGGGGCCTCCACGGTGCGCACGATCATCCCGTACTGGGAGGCGTCCCACAGCAGGTGGCACACGTCCTCGTGCTCCTCGGGCGAGACCGCGCCCAGGATGGAACCGCGCCCGACGTGGACCAGGAAGAACACCTCCCAGATATTGGCGCCCGCATCGGTGATGACCTTCACCACGTCCGCCAGCTCGTCCAGGTTCTGCTGCATCACCGTGGTGTTGACCTGCACGTCCACCCCGACGTCGCGGAACTTTCCGATCGCGGCGACGGTGTCGGCGAAGTGGTGGGGGATGTTGCGCACGTCCTCGTGGACCGCCGGGCTGGCCCCGTCCAGGGAGATCGACACCGCCCGCACCCCGCTGGCGCCGATCCGCTCGATGACCGCGTCGGTCAGCAACGGGGTGACGGCGGGTGACAGGGCGGTAGGTAGGCCCAGCGAGGTGGAGTGCTCGATCAGCTCCCACAGGTCGTGGCGCATCATGCAGTCCCCGCCGGTCAGCACGAGGATCGGGTACGGCCGTCCGAACCCGGCGACCTGCTCGATGAGGTCGTGCCCCTCGGCGCTGGTCAGCTCGCCGGGCAGCGGTTCGGTCAGGGCCGACGCCCGGCAGTGCCGACAGGCCACCGGGCAGGCCCGGGTCGTCTCCCAGAACACCAGCATCGGCCGCTGGCCGAAGTCGATCTTGGCCTGGCTGCCACCGTGCTGCGCGGGACGGTGCTGCATGGGTCTCCTTCGTCGTTCCGGACCAACCGCTGCGATGCTACCCGGCCCCAGCGCCCGCCCCCGCCGGTTCGGCACCGCCTCCCCCGTCCGCCCGTCGTCGCACGCCTGTGTCCGGGGTGGGGCAGGATCGGTCGCCGCTGCTCAGGCTTCGTCGGCGGCGGCGGTGATGCCGCTGCGCCAGCCGGGTGCGGAGCCGCCGTCTGGTGGCACGAGGGTGGTCGCGGCGATCCCGGCGGCGTGCAGGAGCCAGGAGACGAGAGAGTTGGACGTCCACGGGTCCTTGATCCCGAAGGCGTCACGCCCCCAGGTCAGGCGGGGCACGGCGGCGACGCGCTCGAGAAGTGTGGTGGTCTCGCCGCGGGAGAGGGGGAGACGGAGCGGCGGTTCGACCGCCCAGTCGAGGTCAGGGATGGTCCCGCCCTTCCAGCAGCGCACCTCGTAGCGGAAGAGCCGGGAAACACCGAGGACGCGCAGGCCGACAGGGCCGCTCGCGACGACACCGCGCGGCCCGGCCGGCTGCCCCCAGGTAGGTGTCATCTCGATCGCATAGGAGACGTCGCCGTCGACGAGCTCAAGGGCGGCGTGGAACAGGGGTCGGGGGCGGCGGTGCTCGCGACGAGCCCGGAGCGACTCCCACCATCGGAGGGTGTGCTCGACGAAGAAGCCGTCGGCTCCCACCGGCAGCCACCACAGGTCGGCATGAGAGCCGGTCATCGGTACTGTCTCACTGTTCGAGGCGCTCCGGTGACACGTCCTGGGTCTGGGCATCCGCGCCCAGACCCAGGGTACCGAGTCACAAGGTGGCGCGGACGGCCTTGGTGGCTTCGACCAGGTGCTCCAAGGAGGGGTTGACCTCCTCGTAGCGGCGGGTCTTGAGGCCGCAGTCGGGGTTGACCCACAGCAGGCCGGGGTCGATCTCACCGGCGGCGCCAGCCAGCAGGGTGGTCATCTCGGCGGCCGACGGGACGCGGGGGGAGTGGATGTCCCAGACGCCGGGGCCGATACCGCGGGGGTAGCCGTGGGCGGCGATATCGGCCACGATCTCCATCTTGGAGCGGGCGGCCTCGATCGACGTCACATCGGCGTCGAGGCCGTCGATGGCGTCGATGACCTCGCCGAACTCCGAGTAGCACAGGTGGGTGTGGATCTGGGTGTCGGGGCGGACGCCTGATGTGGCCAGGCGGAAGGAACGCACCGCCCAGTCCAGGTACGACGCCTGGTCGGCGGTCTTGAGCGGCAGCAGCTCGCGCAGGGCGGGCTCGTCGACCTGGACCACGGGGATGCCGGCGGCCTCCAGGTCGGTGATCTCATCGCGGAGGGCCAGGGCGACCTGCAGCGCGGTGTCGGACATCGGCTGGTCGTCACGGACGAAGGACCAGGCCAGGATGGTCACCGGGCCGGTGAGCATGCCCTTGACTGGTTTGTCGGTGAGGGACGCGGTGTAGGTGGACCACTCGACGGTCATCGGGGCGGGCCGGGTCACGTCGCCCCACAGGATCGACGGGCGGGTGCAGCGCGAGCCGTACGACTGCACCCAGCCGTTGGTGGTCACCGCGAAGCCGTCCAGGTGCTCGGCGAAGTACTGCACCATGTCGTTGCGCTCCGGTTCGCCGTGGACCAGCACGTCCAGGCCGAGGCGTTCCTGCAGCTGGACCACCCGGCGGATCTCGGCGCGCATCTCCGCGTCGTACTGCTCGGCGGTCAGCTCGCCCCGGACGGCCGCGGCGCGGGCCTTGCGGATCTCAGGGGTCTGCGGGAAGGAGCCGATGGTGGTGGTGGGCAGCGGCGGCAGGTGCAACCGGGCCTCCTGGGCGGTACGACGCTCGGCGAACGGGCCCCGGGAGAACGCCGCGGCGTCCAGACCCGTCACCCGGGCCCTGACCGGCGGGTTCACCACGCCGGGGGCGGCGGCCCGGTCGGCCAGGGCGTCGGAGGCGGCCATGATCTGCTGGTGGATCGCCTCCCGGCCCTCGGTCAGACCCTCGGCCAGGGTGACCACCTCGGTGACTTTCTGGTCGGCGAAGGCCAGCCACGACGCCAGGCGGGGATCCAGGTCGGGTTCGTCGGCGACGTCGTGCGGCACGTGGAACAGGCTGGTCGAGGTGGCCACGGTCACCCGGGCCGCGCCCACGGTCTCCAGCTTCTCCAGCCTGGCCAGAGCAGCGTCCAGGTCGGCCCGCCAGATGTTGTGCCCGTCGACCACCCCGGCCACCAGGGTCACCTTCTCCAGACCGGGGACCGTCGCGGCCGGTGCGGCGCCGCGCACCAGGTCCAGACCGATGGCCTCGACCCCGGCTGCGGCCAGCGTCGCCAGGCGGTCGTCCAGACCGGCGTAGGGGGCGGCGACGAACAGCGCCGGCCGGTCGGCAGCAGCGGCGAGCGCCGTGTAGGCCCGGGTGACGGCCTCGGCGGGCAACGTCAGGGCGTCCGAGACCAGGGCGGGCTCGTCCAGCTGCACCCAGGTGGCCCCGGCGACGGCCAGGTCACGCAGGATCTGGACGTACACGGCGACCAGGTCGTCCAGCCGGTCCAGCGGACCGAACTCGTCGGGGGCGCCTGGCGCCGCCTTGGCCAGGGCCAGGAAGGTGACCGGGCCGACCAGCACCGGCCGGGTCAGCACCCCGGCGTCCAGCGCCTCGCGGAACTCGGCGACCAGACGGCTGTGACCACCGGCGCACTGCGGCAGCTGGCGCTCGCAGTAGCACTGGGCGTCTCCGGTGACACCGGTGTAGTGCAGAGGCGTGTCCGGGCCGATCTCGGGGACCAGGTAGTGGTAGTTGGTGTCGAACCACTTGGTCATCTCCAGGGGCAGGTCGTCGCCGCGACCCCGGGCGATGGTCGAGTACCCGGCCAGGTCGACCTGGCCGTGCTGGACCAGGTCGGCGAAACGCTCCGGGATCGCCCCGACCAGCAGCGCCGTGTCGAGCATGTGGTCGTAGAAGGAGAAGGCTGACGGTATCGAGGCGTCGTCGGTCTTCAGGCCCAGCTCCAGCAGACGGGTGCGGGTGCGGGCCCGCAGGTCAGCGGCAACCTTCTCCAGGTCGTCGGCGGTGGTCTGGCCGGCCCAGAACGACTCCAGGGCCTTCTTCAGCTCGCGGCGCGGGCCGATACGGGGGTAGCCGAGGATCGTGGCAGTGGGGAAAGCGGTCGAGACGGAGTAGGTGGAGAAAGGCGCGGCCGAGCTGGTGGGGAACTGGGCCGCCTGGTTCGACGTGGGGAAGGTCGGCGCGGTGGGGTAGCCGACGACGGGGGAACCGGAGATGGGGAAGATCATGGGTGTCTCCTCGGAGGGTGGTTGCGGGTCTGGGGCAGAGGTTACGGGACGGACGGGTGGTCCGGCGAAGCGGTGAGGTTAGACGGCAGCCGGCCGAGCCGGGTGGCGGCCAGCAGGTCCAGCGCCGGGCGGTGCTGGTTGAAGGTGTAGACGTGGATGCCCGGGGCACCCCCGGCCAGGACGGCCTCGACCAGGTCGGCGGTGGCGCCGATCCCGGCGCGGTGCTGGGCCTCCGGGTCGCTGATACCGCCCAGGCGTTCCATCAGGGCGCGCGGCGGGTCGACCCCGGTCAGCCGTCCGACGCGGGCCAGGCGGTCCGGGTCGGTGGCGGGCAGGATGCCGGGGATGATCGGGATGGTCACCCCGGCGTCCCGGGCCTCGGCCACCAGCGCCAGGTAGCTGGGCGCGTCGAAGAAGACCTGGGTGATGGCGAAGTCCGCCCCGGCGCGCTGCTTGGACAGCAGGGCCCGCACGTCGTCGGCCCGGGTCCCGCCCGTGGCGTGGTTACCGCGCGGGAAGGCCGCGACCGCCACCGACAGGGGCTTGACCAGGCCGCGTACCACCTGGGCCGCCGAACGGGCGCAGCGTTCGGCCTCCACGGTGCGCAGCACCTCGACCAGCTGGGCCGCGGTGTGCAGGCCCTCGGGGTGGGGGTGCCAGTCGACCTGACCGGCCGGGGGGTCGCCGCGCAGGGCCAGGAACGACCGGACCCCCGCGTCGAGGAACTCCTCGATGATCGCGACGGTCGCGGCGCGGGACGTGTCCACGCAGGTCAGATGGGCGATCGGGGTGAGGCTGGTGGTGTGCAGTATCTGCGTGACCAGCCGCCGGGTGGTCACCCGGGTGCGGCCCGAGGCGCCGTAGGTCACCGAGACGAAGTCCGGCCGGGCCTGCTCCAGGGCGTGCAGGGTCCCGACGAGACGGCGCTCACCGTCGGTCGTCCCGGGCGGGAACAGCTCGAAGGAGACGGTGGGCCGGTCGGCCGGGGCCAGCACCGGGACAGGCGGAGCGCGGTGCTCGTCGGACGTCCCGGTGTTGCGGTGCGCGTCGTGGCGAGGCGCGTCGGTCATAGCAGCTCCATCGTTCCTGGCGGAAGCACCCACACCTCGTGGCGGGTTGCTGCGGCGTCGTCGAGCCAGGTCTCTGCAATGCTCAAAAGTGAGTGCCGCTCTGGATGGTCCTGACCATCGTAGCCGGGACGGCACTCCAGGTCCCTGGTGTCCGGCCGCCGGACGGGCGGTCTGCCAAGACGCTGGTCAAGGGCGCCGACGGACCTGGATCGGGGAGCCCGGGCAGTGCACGGTCCGGGGGTGGGGCACCATGAGCAGCGGCGCCAGCACGGTCCGCAGACCGTCGGCGACGGCCTCGACGACGTCCGGCCCTGGAGGCTCTATCGTCGCGAGCGCCACTCGGGCAGCCGCGACGGCCTCCAGGTTGTGCCCATACGAGCTCATGGAACCACCATAGGCGCTCCTTGACCAGGTTGGGTGGAAGGGTCCGATAGATCACTCGTCGAGCGCAGCACCGTCCCGGGCGGGGCGCCGTCGTTTCACCCCACTGGACCGTGTCGTAGTCACCCCCCGGGCAGATCGACCTCCACCGGGGCGGTCGCCCGCCAGCAGCCGACCAGGTGGTCGTCGACCAGGCCGCAGGCCTGCATCGAGGCGTACGTGGTGGTGGGGCCGACGAACCGGAAGCCGCGGGTCTTCAGCGCCCGGGACAGGGCGTGCGACTGCGGGACCGTCGTGGGCAGGTCGGCCCAGGAGCGCGGACGCTGGTGGTCCGGCGGGACGTGCGACCAGACCAGCTGGTCCAGGCTCTCCCCGGCGGCCTGCATCGCCAGCAGGGCACGGGCGTTGCCGATGGCCGCGACGATCTTCGCCCGGTTGCGGACGATACCGGCGTCGGCCATCAGCCGGGCCACGTCGTCGTCGTCGAAGGCGGCCATCGCCCGCGCGTCGAACCCGGCGAACGCCGTACGGAACGACTCTCGCTTGCGCAGCACCGTGATCCACGACAGCCCGGCCTGGAACCCCTCCAGCACCAGCCGCTCGAACAGCGGCCCGTCCCCGTGCACCGGCAGGCCCCACTCCTCGTCGTGGTAGCGCTCGTACAGCGCGTCACCGGTGCCGAAGCACCGGGTCCGGCCGGTCGTCATATCGGTCGTCTCGCTCATGGGGTCCAGCCTGCCGCACACCGCCCACACCCGTCGTCGGCCGTCCACAGGCGTCCACAGGCAGGCGCCCTGACGTGCGACCTCTCACCTGGGAGGACGGGACTGTGATCGTCAGCCGCGCCGCAGGCTCGCTGGTCAGGCGGTCTCGGACGGGAGGGCGGGTCCGTCGCGCCGCAGCAGGGTCCACCACAGGCCACCGCTGACGACCAGCGCCAGGCCGACCGGGAGCCCGAACACCAGACCGAGCAGCGCCGGGCCCGCGTCGTAGAAGTAGACGGTGGTACCGACCCGCTCGGTGCTCAGGCTCGCGGTGAGCAGCGCCCCGACCACGCCGGTCGCCGCCCCGACGAGGACCAGCCAGCGGGCGGTGCGGGTCGGGCTGTGCGGTGCCGCCGGTGCGGGCGGCGCAGTCGGCTCCGGGCTCTCGACCCGACCCACCACGGGTAGCGCACCGGTCGGCGGGAAGACCCCCGAGACCGGTGCTGCCCGGTCTGGTGCCAGCCCGTCCAACCAGGCCGGGGTGTCGGGACGTCCGGCTCGCCGTTCGGTGTCCCACCAGGACGCACCCACGGCCACGACGGTCAGCCCCGCCCAGAGCAGGCAGCTGGCGGCCACGGACCAGGTCGTCAGCGCCGTCCCCTCGGCGACGAAGGCGCAGCAGCGCAAGAGCCCGTCGGACGGGACCGTCTCCCGGGCCCCGGGGAAGCCCTGCACCCCGTCCGCGACGCTGGCGGCCACCGCTGCCACGCCCAGGACGACCAGGGCGGCGCCAGCCACGACGAGCCAGGTCGGACGCCTGGGGCCGGTCAGCGCCAGGTGCCGGACGGAAGTTCTGGCTCCGTCCGGCTCGGTGCTGGTCCGTCCGGCCGGCTCCGCGCCGTCGGGGTCGGGCCGCCCGGTGCCGGTCTGGTCGCCGGTGCGGACCTGGTGCCGACTGACCCACCAGAAGCCGCCGCCCAGGAGCGTGCCCGGCGCGGCCAGCAGCAGCACACCGCCGACCAGCTTGACCAGCGAGACCACCGGGGCCACGGCCTCGGGGGCGCCCCAGGGGGCCTCCCCCCAGTCTTCGCCGCCGGAGGCGAACACCAGCACGAAGCCCAGGGCGACGAACCCGAGCCCGCCGAGGGTCACCCAGCGCGGCGCCCAGGTCGAGGTGCACGGTCCGACATCGGCCAGCCAGGCCGTCGCGCCCCGAGCCCGTACGGCGTGGCGGCGTTCGTCCACCCACCAGACGATCCCGACGACGACCGCGGCCAGCGCCGAGGCTGCGACCACCGACGCCGCGGCACGCCTGGTGGTGAGCAGCACCAGCCACAGCCAGTGACCGTCCTGACCGGTCACGACCCCGACCAGGGGCCACAGGCACACCACCAGGACCAGGCTCCCGACGGTGACGAGCACCTTGGGGCGTCTCGTGAGGCTCAGCATGAGAAGCACGCTCCGTCCTGGGCGGGTATGGCACCAACGATGATCGCTCCTGAACCCCACCGTCAAGGCCACTTCGGTCCCTTGGCCAGGATGCGCTGGGCCGAGACCGGGGTGCCCAGCTGCTGGGCGAACAGCTGGCCTTCACACCGAGCACGACGAAGCCCGGAGCAGACGACAAGCCCGCTCCGGGCGACCACCCCGCATAAGTCGCTCGTCCGACTGGTTGTCGATAAAATGCCCCCGGACCGCTACATCAGGGGTGACAGTGGACGATCTTGCTGTCTGTGAGCGCCTCCGACGTTATGGCCGCACCCTCTGCACCGAAGCAGCCCTACGGGATAGCCCGTCCCGTGGTCTCACGGCTGAAGCTGCGGACACGGCTGGTCCTGCTGGTCGTGGTCTGGGGGGTACCTGTCCTGGTCGTCAGCGGGCTGATGATCACCTCGATGAACAGCGCGATCGCCACCTCCCGGGCCGAACACGACGGGATGCAGGTCGTGGCCCCGGCGCTGCAGGCCATGGCCGAGGTGGCAGCCGGCAACCAGGCTGACCTGGCCGCGGTCGGCGACGCCGTCGAGAAGCACCCGTCGCTGGGGCTGGACGACGCCTGGGCCGCCGTCCAGGCTGCCGCGGCCGACAGCCAGGACCTGGCCGGACGGGCCGCCCTGGTCAGTGCACTGGACGACCTGGTCTCCGAGACGGCCGCCACCTCGCACCTTCAGACCGACCCCGACCTGGACGCCTTCTTCGTCATGGACCTGATCACCAGCTCCATCCCCAGTGCGCTGAGCCTGTCCAGCGAGATCTCCGCGGTGACGTCCTCGGACGACAGCACCGAGTCCATCCTGACCGCCCAGGTGCTGGCGACCGGCAACCTCGACGACACGGCCGGCGATATACCCGACACGGTGGCCGATGCGCTGGCCGCCACCTCGTCCGGCCGGCTGGCCGACCAGCTGGCCGGTGTCGAACCGGCCGCGGACGAGCTGGCTGCCTTCGTCACCGTCCTCGTCGAGGCGGCATCTCAGGGCGAGGTCGCGGCCCTGGACGGTGTCCCGTTCGCCCAGGCCGTCGCTGACGCCGCGCCGTCGGTCACCCAGGCCCTGGACGATCTGGTGACCACCCGCCTGGCCGCCGACACGACCCAGCGGAATCTGCTCCTGGCCCTGGTCGTGGTCGTCTTCCTGCTCTCCTTGACCTGGACCATCGTCGTCGTGGGGATCACCCGGACCGACGCCGAGCTGGTCCTGGCCGGTGCGGACTCGCTTGCCACCGGCAACCTCAGAGCCATCCCGCTCCCGACCGGTCAGGACGAGATCGGGGCCATCGCCCGAGCCCTGGACAAGACCCGGGTCCAGCTGGCGTCCGTCATATCCGACACACGTCAGATGACGCACGCCTCGGCCGAGGCGGCGGTCGAGCTGGAGAAGACTTCGCTGGCGGTCGCGACCGCCTCGGAGGACACCTCGACGCAGGCTGGTGTGATGGCCGCCGCCTCCGAACAGGTGTCCCGCAACGTCGCGACCGTGGCCGCGGGGGCGGAGCAGATGGGGTCGTCGATCGCGGAGATCGCCGGCAACGCCTCCGGTGCGGCGCGGATCGCGGTGGAGGCGACCCAGGTCGCGGCGCAGACCAACGAGCAGGTCGCCCGGCTGGGCGTGTCCAGCCAGGAGATCGGCGCGGTGGTCAAGACCATCACCTCGATCGCCGAGCAGACCAACCTGCTGGCCCTGAACGCCACCATCGAAGCGGCCCGGGCCGGTGACGCCGGCAAGGGGTTCGCTGTGGTGGCCAGCGAGGTCAAAGACCTGGCTCAGGAGACAGCCAAGGCGACCGAGGACATCGCCCGCCGGATCGAGGCGATCCAGGACGACACCTCGGGCGCGGTGGAGGCGATCGGTCGGATCGCGTCGATCGTCGAGCAGATCAACGACTACTCCGCCACCATCGCCACCGCGGTGGAAGAGCAGACCGTCACCACCTCGGAGATGTCGCGCAACGTGGCCGAGGCGGCCGCCGGGACCTCCGAAGCGGCAGCGCACATCACCAGTGTGGCCACCATGGCGGTCGACTCCGCCCAGGCCGCTCAGGGCGTCGCCACTGGCGTCAGGCGCATCGCCGAGAGCGTCACAGCTTCGGCCGACTCTCTCGACCGGTTCACCATCTGAAGCAGCCACCGCGACCACCCAGGGTCACACCTTGGCCAGGACCTTGCGGATGCGCTGGGCCGAGACCGGGGCGGGAGTGCCCAGCCGCTGGGCAAACAGCGAGACCCGGAGCTCTTCGACCTGCCAGCGCAGGTCGTCCAGAGTCGCGGTGCGGGCCGGGTCGGTGCCGACGGCGGCCCGGACCGCGGCGATCTCGTCGGTGATCTCGCGCACCTGGGCGGCCAAGGCCTGGTCGCGGTGCGGGTCGTGCCCGGCCCGGTCCAGGCGGTAGGTGGCGGCACGGAGGTAACGGACCAGGTGCGGCAGGCGGGCTGGTGGGGTGCGAGCGACGAAACCGTCGTAGACCAGGTGCTGTTGCTGGTCGCGGACGTCTGACACGGTGGCGACGAGGGCGGGCGACGTGGTCGCGCGACAGGCGGCATCCAGGTCGCGCCAGGCGGTGAGCACGTCCACCAGGGTGCCGACCAGGGTGTGCGTCTCGTCCTCCAGGCGTTGGCGGACGCCCGCGCGGACCGCCGCGTAGGCGTCGGCGTCGCGGACACCGGCGACATCGTCGGGCAGGAGGGTGTCCACGGCGGCCAGCTGGACGTCGGTGACGAGGGCCTGGGTACTGGGGTACGGCGCGGCGGCGAGCGTCAGCGCCTGGGTGCCGGTCCACCGGGTGGTGATCCGCGCCGTGGGCAGACCGACATCGGCGACCAGCAGCCGGCGCAGCCCCGCCCGGTGCGACACTGCCGCGCTCGGCTCGTCGGCCAGCACCCGCAGCGCCACGGTGCCCGGCTCGTCCGCCAACGCCGGGTATCCCCGCACCGGACCTGCCCCGCTGGTCACGGTGACCTCCAGCGGCAGCGGCCGGTCCAGCCGGGGCCATGACGTCAGCCCGGTCTGCTCGAGATCCTTCCCGGGGCGGGGGGACGACGTTCCGGGCCGGGGACTTCCCCCGGCCTCCACCGGACGGTGGTTCCCGCTGTCCCGTCCCTCGGGTGGTGCCGGACGGGGGCCTGAGGCGGCTCGGGCCTCGTCCATGGCGGTGCGCAGGGCGGTGCGGACCACCTGGGACACAGCATCCTGGGCCTGCGTCGCCAGCTGATGCTGCAGGACGGTCAGGTCCTTGCCCTCGGCCAGCACCACCCCGGCGTCGGAGACCACCCGGAACGTGACCCGCAGGTGCCCGGGCAGCTTTTCGTCGTCGAAGGCGTCGGCCGGGACCGTGACGTCTCGCACCGCCTGCACCGCCTGGGCGAAGGCCTGGTGGAACCCGCCAGCCGGTTCGAGAGCCGTACCGCCCGCCGGGGGTCGCGCACCGGGGTTCTGGTCCAGCCACGCCGCCACCGCCGCGGCGGTGTCCGGGGCGGGTACCAGGGCGACACGCAGCGGTTTGGGCAGGGCGCGGACGGTCGCGGTGATCAGCTCGTGGCGCAGGCCGGGCACCAGCCAGGTGAACGGGGCCGGGTCCAGCCGAGGCAGGAGCGCGATCGGGACCAGCACGGCGACCCCGTCGGCCGCGCCGCCCGGGTCGAAGTGGTAGGTGACGGTCAGCCGGACGTCGCCGACCGGCCACACCGTGGGGAAGGCTCCGGCGTCGACCTGGTCGGCCTCCGGGCCGAGCAGCAGCTCTGGGGTAAAGGTGAGCCGGTCAGGCTGGTCCCGCCGGGTCTGGTTCCACCAGCGGTCGAAATGGCGGGTGGAGACGATATCGTCTGGGAGGCGTGCGTCGTAGAAGTCGAACAGCACCGCGTCGTCGGCCAGCAGACCCCGCCGGGTGCGGGCCTCCAACCCCCGGACCTCTTCGGTCAGCCGCCGGTTCTCGACCCAGAACCGGTGGTGGGTGCGCCACTCGCCCTCGACCAGGGCGTGCCGGACGAACATCTCCCGGGCCGTGGTCGGATCGGTCTTGGCCAGCAGGACCCGGCGGTCGGCCACCAGCGGCACCCCGTACAGGAACACCTTCTCGGTGACGGTCGCCGCTCCCTGTCGGGCCGACCACCCTGGGTCGACGTAGACCCGCTTGACCAGGTGGGCGCCGATCTCCTCGGCCCACTCCGGGCGGATCCGGGCGACATCGCGGGCCCACAGGCGGGACGTCTCCACCAGCTCGGCGGCCATCACCCAGGTCGCGGGCTTCTTGGCCAGGGCGGAGGCCGGCCACAGCGCGAACCGCGCCCCCCGGGCACCCAGGTACTCCGCGCGCTGCCGGGGACGGGGCGGACGGCCCGGCCCGGACCGGCTCGACGGTCGAGGCTCGGCGACCTGGAGCATCCCGACCTGCGACAGCAGCCCGGCCAGCACCGACTGGTGGACGGCGTCGGCGTCCCAGGACCATGCGGTCCGTTCCGCGGGTTCCGCTGGCCTCTCGTCCGTCTCGGCGGGTCGGTTCTTGGCCCGGCCAGACTGGGCCCGTCTGGGAACCGGTTCGCCCGGGTCGGCTAGGGGACGGGGAGCGCCCTTGGCCTCGATGCCGAGCTCGGCGGTCAGCTGGCGCAGCTGGGTGACGACGTCCTGCCACTCGCGGATCCGCAGGTAGTTCAGGTACTCGCCCCGCACCCGACGCCGTAGCGCCGAGCTGGACAGCTCGCGTCGTCGCTCCCGCAGCCAGGTCCACAGGTTGAGGTAGCCCAGCAGGTCAGACGTGGGGTCGACGAACCGGCGGTGCAGCGCGTCGGCGGCCTCGCGTTCCTCGACCGGTCGTTCGCGTGGGTCCTGCACCGACAGCGCCGCGGCGATGACGACGACCTCCCGCGCCACCCCCCGCCGACCGGCCTCGACGATCATCCGGGCCAGCCGCGGATCGATCGGCAGCCGGGCCAGCGCCCGGCCGGTCTCGGTCAGCCTCGCCCGCCCGCCACGTCCCTGACCTGCAGCTTTGGTCGACACGGTGCGAACAGGCGTTTCACGTGAAACCGGCCCGGCCGGTGCCAGCGCCCCCAGCTCGGTGAGCAGCGCCACCCCGTCGCGCACCGCCCGCACGTCCGGCGGGTCGACGAACGGGAACCGCGCCACCTCGTCCGGGCCGGAGACCACGCCGACGGCGATCATCTGCAAGATCACCGAGGCCAACGACGTACGCAGGATCTCCGGCTCGGTGAACTGCGGCCGCCCGGCGTAGTCCTCACGCGAGTACAGCCGGATCGCCACCCCGTCGGCCACCCGCCCGCAGCGCCCGGCCCGCTGGTCGGCGCTGGCCTGGGAGACCGCCTCGATGGGCAGCCGCTGGACCTTGGTGGTCTTGGAGTAACGAGAGATGCGCGCGGTGCCCGGGTCGACGACGTACCGCACGCCCGGCACCGTCAACGACGTCTCGGCGACGTTGGTGGCCAGCACGACGCGCCGGGTGGTGTGGGGCTCGAACACCCGGTGCTGCTCGGCGGCGGACAGCCGCGAGTACAGCGGCAGCAGCTCGACGGCCCCCGGGTGGCGCGGATCGGTGACCCGCGGCCCGAGCGAAGCCCGCAGCGCGTCGGTGGCGTCCCGGATCTCCCGCTCGCCGCTGGTGAACACCAGGATGTCACCCGGGCCCTGGCCGACCAGCTCGTCCACCGCCTCGCAGATCCCGGTCATCAGGTCGCGGTCGGCCGCGCCGCGCGCCCCGCCAGACCTGCCGCCCCGCGGTACCGGACCGGGTGGCTCGTCCGGGTCGTCCGAGGGCGGCTCCGGCGTCAGCGGCCGGTACCGGATCTCGACCGGGTAGGTGCGCCCGGTGACCTCGATCACCGGAGCGGCACCGGTTGGTACGGGTTTTCCCGATCGGGCCGACCCGGCCCGATCGGGAAGACCCGTACCAGACGGGCCGAAGTGGGCCGCGAACTTGGCCGAGTCGATCGTGGCGGAGGTGATGACGACCTTCAGGTCAGGGCGACGGGGCAGCAGGTCGGTCAGGTAGCCCAGCAGGAAGTCGATGTTCAGCGACCGTTCGTGGGCCTCGTCCACGATGATCGTGTCGTAGGCCCGCAGCTCGGGGTCCCGCTGGATCTGGGCCAGCAGGATCCCGTCGGTCATCACCTTGACCAGGGTGGCGTCCGACGCGGTGTCGGTGAACCGCACCTGGTAGCCCACGGCCTGCCCCAGCGTGGTACCGAGCTCTTCGGCGATCCGCTCGGCCACGGCCCGGGCCGCGATCCGCCGCGGCTGGGTGTGCCCGATCTGCCCCGCCCGCCCCCGCCCCAGCTCCAGGCAGATCTTCGGCAGCTGCGTCGTCTTACCCGATCCGGTCTCCCCCGACACCACGACCACCTGGTGCGCCGCGATCGCCGCCGCGATCTCCTCCCGCCGCGCACTGACCGGCAGCTGCTCGGGGTAGACGATCGGCCCCAGGGTGACAGCGGCCCGCGCCGCGGCGAGCCGATCGAGACGCTCGTCACGACGCGACGGACGACGACCACGCGCAGACACGCCCCCATTGTCCGACGCCGGAGGGGGAGCAGGCATCCACATTCGCCCACCGGACCACCTGACGTCGGCCGCAGCCGTACGACCGAAGGTCACGGCCGGTACAATCGACGGCATGGTCGACAACGCGCTCCTGGAGCAGGTGCTCCGGCTCGATGCCGAATCACGGCGAGAGCTGATCCGGGCCGTCGAGGAGTCCATCGACCACGAGGAGGTCCCGGCAGGCGTTCGGGCCGAGGTCGAGCGTCGTCTCGCCGACATGGGCCCTGGTCCTTCGGCTGACTACATCACTCTCGACGAGTTCAGGGGACAGGTCCTGGAGCGTCGCGCCCGGCGCACCGCATGAGCCATAAGGTTCGTCTCGATACGAACGCCCTTCGAGACATCGACCAGCAGATGGCCTACTTCGCAGTCACGGAGGACCTGAGGCACCGTATCGGCGACTTTGAGGACGACCTGCTCCAGCGGCTCGACCGCATCGGGTCGAACCCGTATCTGCGGCGAGAGGTATACCCGGACGTCCGGCGTGAGGCACTACGGGTTTTCCGATACCACGTGTGGTACCGGACGTATGCTGGTGCTGACTTCGTCGATGTCTTTGCGATCCTCCACCAGGTAGCAGACCGCCAAGCAGTCGTGAGTCGGCTGCGCTGACCAGCCAGGCTGCGTGACGACACGCAGTGGCAACCCGGGAGGCGTCAGGTGTAGTGGAAGCGCGCCTGGACGATGACCAGGGCGTCGTCCACCACCAGGTACACCAGACGGTGCTCTTCGGTGATGCGACGGGACCAGGCGCCTTGGGCGTCGTACTTCACCGCCTCTGGCTTGCCGATTCCCTCGAGGGGATGCCGAGCAGGCGGGCGGGGATACCAGCCCCAGCCACGAGGCGGGCGGCCTGGCGGTCGAAGGTGACGAAGGTGTCGGCGCCCAGTGCCGTGCCGTGGTGGGCGATGGCGCCGTCGGCGAAGTCGCCGCCAGCGTCGAGGACGGCCAGCCCGGCATCGACCGCGGCGGAGTCGGTGACGACGTTGGCGGCCTGGGTCAGCGCCCGGACCGCGGCTGCCACCTGGGTGCGGGTGAGGTCGTAGCCTCGGGTGAGCACCCAGACCAGCTGGCACAGGACCGGGATGGGCACGGCGACCAGCTCGGCGTCCCGGAGCGTGCCGGCCGCGAGCGGCGACTGCACGTCGTCGTCCGAGGTGACGGCGCGGACCAGCACGTTGGTGTCAGCCGTGACCTTCATCGACCCGCCCAGCCGTCGGCGATGATCTCGTCCATCTGGTCGACGGTGAGGGTGTTCGGCACACCGGCGAGCATCCCGACGAAGTCGTCGATCGAACCGGTCTGCCGCTTGGGCAGCAGGGTGACGCCCCGGGCGGTGATGTCCACGTCGACCTGGTCGCCAGGACCGACCCCCAGGTGGGCCAGGATCTCCTTCTTCAGTGTGATCTGGCCTTTGGCTGTGACCTGCAGCGTCGTCACGACGCACCTCCTTCGTAAGGCATATCTGCCTTACCACGGCCGATGTTCGCCGCGTCTCACGGCGATGCCCAGTCCTCGACGCTCAGGACGCCCCCGGGGATGCGGGCGAAGACCGCGTCGTGGGTCACCAGGATCGCGTCGGTAGCGACAGCGTGGGCGGCGATCATCATGTCCAGGGCTGCGAGGGTGATCCCTTGAGCAGCGCACGAAGCGGTGAGGGCGGCGTAGGACGCTGCCGCGTCGTCGTCCCAGGGCAGCACCCGGACCCGGCGCAGGAAGTCGCCCACCAGGCGGGTGAGCCCGGCGGGGCTGCCCTTGCGGGCCACCCCAGAGAGCAGCTCGGCCTTGGTGACGACGGACACCACCACGGTGTCAGACGGTGTGGCGACAAGATGGTGGCGAACCGGCGGGGGGTGGCCTCTGATGATGTAGCTCGCCGTGTTCGTGTCGAGCATGCGGAGTGTCACAGGTCGCGCTCCGGCGCGGCAGAGCGGTCACGTTCGGCCATGAAGTCGGACGGGATGTCGGTCGCGTCTGCCAGGGCGAAGAACTCGTCCCACGAGTCGGGCCGGGCGCGCAGGACCACGTCACCGGTGTCCGGGTCACGTCGGATGTCGACCTCGGTGCCGGGGAAACGGAACGCCTTGGGAAGCCGGACCGCCTGACTCCTGCCCGTCATGAACAGCTTCGCCGTCGACATCGCCACCGCCTCTCTCGATAGATATCGCGAGTATATACCGACAGGACGGCCGGTGTCACCGCTACCAGCCGTTCCCAGGTACGAGGTAGCGCACGAGGTACGAGGCCATGACCTCGTACCTCGTGCGCTACCTCGTACTTCGTGCCGTAGCCATCGGTGGATCCGGGCTGAGGAGACCGGGACGACCGGCCTCAGGTACCGTGCCGAAAGCGGAGGCCCACTCAGTACGAGCGGACCGGCAGCGACCGACCGGAGGTCCGCGCGTGGCATCGGCAGAGGTCTGGCACCTGGTGCTGGGGGTGTCGGCGCTGGTCGGGATCGCGGTAGCGGTGCTGGGCACAGCGCGCGTCCCGGTCTGCTGGGCACCGGCCACGGCCGTGGCCCGCGGTGCGCTCCAGCTGGCCCTGGTGGCGCTGGTGCTGCACCAGGCGATCACCGACGCGCGACTGGTGGCGGCGGCGCTGACCGTGATGTTCGTCGTGGCGACGCTGACCGCGAGCCGACGCCTGGGCGGGGGCGTCCGGCGCACCGTGACGGTGGCCGGTGCGACCGGGGTCGGGGTGGTGGTGGCGCTCGGCGTGGTCTTCGCCACCGGGGCCCTGGCGGCGACGGCCCGCTACGTGCTGGCGCTGGGCGGCATCGTCATCGGCAACGCCATGACCTTCGCCACGCTCACCGGGCGACGGTTCACCGGTGCGGTCGTCGACCGGTGGGACGAGATCGAGGGGTGGTTGGCGCTCGGCGCGACACCCGCCCAGGCGACCAGGCAGATCGCGCGGGAGTCGGTGCGCTCGGCGTTGATCCCGAACCTCGACCAGACCCGCACCACCGGTCTGGTCACCCTGCCGGGGGCGTTCGTCGGTGCCATCTTCGGTGGTGTCTCGCCGCTGGAGGCCGGCCGGTTCCAGATCGTCGTGCTGGCCGCCGTCCTGGCCGCCGGGTCGGTGACCGGGGTGCTGCTGCTCCGCTGGTCTCCGCCGACGACCCAGCGGCCGTCGCCCCCACCGGGGTGAGTCAGGGGCGACGCCGACGGGCAGGCTCCCGAGCACGTCGTCTCCGGCTGGTCGGGGTCTGGCCGCGGTCATGGTGCCGGTGCTGGGGGCGTTCTGCGTGACGCCGTGCACCGGACGGGTCATGGCTCGGCGGCCGTTCGGAGCAGGCCGCGACGACCGTTCGGAGCACGCCACGACGACCGTCCTGACCGGGCCTCCGGCCGGGGCTGCCCTGGTTCGTCCACATCTCGGACCAGCGGTCTCTGCTCGACACGCCGCGCGACACGCCGGGTGGGACATTTCGTCGGAGCGTCGACCAGGCAACCTACGGGTGAACAGCGGTATTCACGGTCTTCACACACTTTGGGCCCTGCCCTTGACGGCCGATCGGTGGCAGAGTGGACACCGGCACCACGCGATGCGATACCCCGAACCAGCAGAGCGGCTCGAACGGAGCGGTGAGATGACGGACTTGAAGGACCGGACCATGTCCGGGGCGATCATGGTCACCCACCGTCAGGCCGACACCCGGGTGTGCCTGGTCGGAGCCATCGACTCGGCGCTCCGTCAGCAGGCCAGCGACTCGATGGGCCTGGCGCTCATGGGCGGGATGCCCGTGGTGCTGGACGCCTCGGAGGCGACCTTCGTCGACTCGTCCGGGGTGGCGTTCGTCATCCAGCTGGCCCGCGCGATGCAGGAGGCCGGCGTGGACCTGAGCCTGTACGACCCCGAGGGCGTCCTGCGCGGCACGCTGGGGCTCGTCGGGCTGGCCGGGCTGGTGAAGATCGCCGAGGCCTGAACCCTGATCCACCTGGGCGCTCGGCCCCACCACAGCCGCCGAGAACCCGCAACCGGACGTCAGAACCTGGTCAGGACTCACCCGTGGACGTGTCGCGGTGTGCAGCCTTCACCGAGGCCGGAGCTCCACGCGGCGCGGTGCCGAGCCTGACCTGGGATCTTGCGCGCAGACGACACCGCAGACCTGGCGCGCCCCGGGAGTGTCGCGGCGAGGTCGTGTGGGTGGTTGCCCCTACCGTCAGGGGCATGCGGCTGCTGCACACCTCTGACTGGCACCTGGGTCGCTGCCTGCACGGGGTGGACCTGCTGGAGCACCAGGCCGCCTTCGGCGACCACCTGGTCGAGCTGGCCCGGGCTGAACAGGTGGACGCGGTGGTCGTCGCCGGGGACGTGTACGACCGGGCGATCCCCCCGGTGGAGGCCGTCGACCTGCTCTCCGACCTGCTGGCCCGGCTGGCGCAGCGCACGACGGTCGTGGTCACCTCCGGCAACCACGACTCGGCGACCCGGCTGGGCTTCGGGGCGGCGCTGATGCGCGAACGGGTCCGGCTGCGGACCCGGGTGGCGGGGCTGGACGAACCCGTCGTGCTGGGCGACGGACCGGACGACCAGGTGCTGGTGTACGGGCTGCCGTACCTGGACCCGACCACGGCCCGGCACCAGCTGGCCGACCCGGGAGACCCGCCCCGGATGCCCGAGCGGACCCACGAGGCGGTGCTCGGTGCCGCCATGGACCGGGTGCGGGCCGATCTGGCGCGCCGCCGGGCGGCACGGTCGGTCGTCGCGGCGCACGCCTTCGTCGTGGGGGCCCAGCCCTCGCAGTCCGAGCGTGACATCCAGGTGGGCGGGACGGACGCCGTCCCGGCGCGGGTGTTCGCCGGGGTGGACTACGTGGCGTTGGGGCACCTGCACTCCCCGCAGGCGGTGCCCGGCCCGGACGGCAGCGGTACCTGCGGCCACGGGCCGGTGCTGCGCTACTGCGGGTCGCCGCTGGCGTACTCCTTCGCGGAGACCGAGCCGAAGTCCAGCGTCCTGGTCACGCTGGGCCGGGCGCCGGAGCAGGTGCGCACCACCCTGGTGCCCACCCCGGTGCCGCGCCGGATGTCGCAGGTCACCGGTCGGCTGGACGACCTGCTGGGGGCGGCCGGGGAGCCGTTCGTCGACGACTGGCTCAAAGTCCGGGTGACCGACCCGGCCCGACCGCCGGACCTGGTGCCCCGGCTGCGCCGCCGGTTCGCCCACCTGCTGGTCGTGCAGCACCAGCCCCAGGAAGCGGACGTATCGGCAGTACCGCCCGCCGACCGGCCCGGCGCCGACCCGGTGCGGGTGGTCGGCGACTTCGTCGCGCACGTCACCGGGACGGTGCCGACCGCCGCCGAGCTGGCGGTGCTGCGCCGCGCCTACGAGGACGTCCTGAGGGCTGGCTGATGCAGCTGCACTCGATGACCGTCCAGGCGCTCGGCCCGTTCGCGGGCCGGTACACCGTCGACGTGGCGGCGCTCGGCGCGGACGGGCTGTTCCTGCTGGAGGGGCCGACCGGGGCGGGCAAGTCCACGCTCGTCGACGCGGTCGTGTTCGGCCTGTACGGCAAGGTGGCGTCGGACGCGACGTCCGACGACCGGTTGCGGTCGGCGTTCGCCGCCGCGTCCGCCGAGACCTTCGTGGACCTGGTGTTCGAGGTCGGGGCCGGGGTGTTCCGGGTGCGTCGCACACCGACCTACACCCGGCCCAAGCAGCGCGGCACCGGCACGACGACCGCCCATGCCACCGCCCGGCTGTGGCGGCTGCCCGCCGACTGGGCCACGGCCCGCGCCGCGGCTGGCAGCCAGGACGAGGACCCGCTGGCCGTCCTGGACCGGGTCGGCGAACCGCTGGCCACCCGGATCGACGAGGTCGGGCACCGGATCGTCGGCCTGGTCGGCCTGGAGCGCAGCCAGTTCGTGCAGACCGTGGTGCTGCCGCAGGGCGAGTTCGCCCGTTTCCTGCGGGCCAAGCCGGAAGAGCGGCGGGTGCTGCTGCAGCGCATCTTCGGCACGCAGGTCTACGAACGCCTCGCCGACCGGCTGGCCGAGCTGCGCCGCGCCGGGGACCGGTCGGTCGCGACCGCCCGGGCCGCTCTCCTGGAGGCCACCGCCCACCTGGTCGGTGCCGCCCGGCTGGGGTCGGCCGGGCCCCTGGACCTGGTAGCGGCTGAGGAGTCTCCCGTCCCGTCCGGTGAGCCAGGTACGGCCGCCGAACCGGCACCAGACCTGGTCGCGGCTGTCGCCGAGCTGGTGCCGACAGGGATGCGAGAGGCGTCGGGGCTGGTCACCGACGTGCAGCAGCTGGTGGAACCGGTCACGGTCGCCTGCGCGCAGGCGGCGACGACGACACGAGAACAGGCCGACCGGGCCCGGGCGGCGTCGGAGCGGGCGGCAGTCGAGCTGGCCGAGCAGGAACGGCGGGCGGCCCGGCTGCTCGAACGCGACCGGCTGCGGGCCCGGGCCGCGCAGCTGGACGCCGACGCCGACGCCCAGGCCGGACGGGTGGCGCGGCTGGTGACAGCCCGGTCGGCGCGGGAGGTCGCACCGCTGCTGACCCGTCTCGACGCGGCCCAGGCCCAGGTCGGGTCCGCAACCGAAGCGGCCCTCGCCGCCCGTGACGCGGCACCCGAGACGCTGCTCGTCAGCACGCTGCCCGACCATGTCGCCGGTGACGAGTCTGCTACGGGCCGAGGCGCCCCGACCTCGCACGCGGGCCCGCACCTGGCGGACAGACCTGAGCCCGGATCCAGCGATTTCCACCGTCGTGAGCGCCACGAGGCGTTCGCCCGGACGGTGCTGGTGGGCGACGACGACCCCGGACGGACCGCCTCGCTGGAGCGGGCCGTCGGACGGCTGGTCGCGGCGCACACCACGGCCGTCGGGCAGGTGGCAGCCCTGGACGCGGCGGTGCGGACCGAGACCGGTCTGCACGACGCCCAGGTCGTGGTCGAGGCCCTGACCCGGGAGGTGGCCGACGCCCGCACGGCGCTGGCCCAGGCCGACGAGCAGGCCGCGGCCCGCCCAGCGGCCCGGGCCCGGCTGGCGGAGCAGGTCGCGCAGGCCCGGACGACAGCGGCGGGCACCGCCGCGGCCGAGCAGGCCCTGGCCCAGGCCCAGGCCCTGGTCACGGCGCTGGACGACCTGGCGGCGACCCGGGCCGCCCAGACCGCCGCCCAGGCGGCGCTGGCCACGGCCCAGGACGCGGCACGCCGGGCCGTCACCGCCGAGGCGGCGCTGCGCCAGGCCCGGATCGCCGGGCTGGCCGGTGAGCTGGCCGCCGGGCTGGCCGCCGACGCGCCCTGCCCGGTGTGCGGCGCGCTCGAGCACCCCGCCCCGGCGGCCCTGGCCCACGACCACGTCGACGCGGCCCAGGTAGACCAGGCCGAGGCGACACGCCAGGCCCGCGAGCAGGACGCGGCCGACCGGGCCCAGGCCGTCGCCCGGCTGGACGGACAGGTCACGACGCTGGCCGCCAGGGTGGCGGACAGCACCGCCCAGACCGCTGCCGCTGCCCTGACCGGTGCGAAGACCGCTCTCGCCGCGTGCCTGGCGGCGGCCGAGCAGGTCGCCGCGGGCCAGGCCGCGCTCGTCGGCTTCGACGCCGAGACCGCCGCGGCCGAGACCCGGCGCCGGACGCTGGTCGACCACCTCCACGACCTCTCGGCCGCCCTGGAGGTGGCGGCCGACCGCCTGGCCCGTGACGAGACGACCGTGGCCCAGGCCCGGGGCGACCACCCGAGCGTCGCCGCCCGCCAGGCGGCCGCCAGCCGCACCGCAGCCGCAGCCGTGGCCCTGGCCGACGCCCTGCGCGACCTGGCCGCCGCCTGGGCGCAGGCCGACCGGTCGGCCGCCGAGCTGGCCGGCGCCCTGGCGGCCCGCGATCTCCCGTCCGCCGACGCCGCCCGGGCCGGGCTGCTGACCGACGCCGACCTGGCGGCCCTGGAGCGCGCCGTCACCGACTACGACGTGGCCCGCGCCCAGGTCACCGCCGCCCTGGCCGGGCTGGAGAACGAGCTGGACGGTCAGCTGGAGGACGACCTGGCCGACCAGCCGGACAGCACCGCCGACGCCCAGGCCGTCCGCACCCAGACCGCCCGGACCGCCGCCGCCGCGGCCCGCACCGCTGCTGAGGCCGCCGAGGGCCGGGCTGCCGTCGCCGCCCAGGTGCACACCGACGTGACGGTCGCCGCCGACCAGGTGCTGGCCGCGGCCCGCACCGTGGCGGGTGCGGTGGGCGACAACGCGCCCGTGGTGCGCCTGGCCGGGCTGGTCGCGGGCCACGGTGCGGACAACGCCCGGAACCTGTCGCTGGCCACCTATGTGCTGCAGCGCCGGTTCGCCGATGTCACCGCCGCCGCCAACGACCGGCTGAGCACCATGTCAGACGGCCGCTACGCCCTGGTCCCGTCGGAGGTCAAGGAGGACGTGGCCGCGCGCACCACCGGTCTGGCGATGCGGGTGGTGGACCACTGGACCGGTATCCAGCGCGACCCGCGCACCCTGTCCGGTGGGGAGTCGTTCTACGTGTCGCTGTGCCTGGCCCTGGGCCTGGCCGACACGGTCGGCGCCGAGTCCGGCGGGATCAGGCTGGGCACGCTGTTCGTCGACGAGGGTTTCGGGTCGCTGGACGACCAGGTGCTCGACCAGGTGCTGGCCGAGCTGGCCCGGCTGCGCGCGGGGGGGCGCACCGTCGCCATCGTGTCCCACGTCGAGACCCTCAAGCAGGCCGTGACGGACCGTATCGAGGTCCGCATCACCCCCGAGGGCCCCAGCACGCTGCGCGTCGTCGTCTGAGGCCCGGGAACTTCAGGGCCGTGACCGAACTCCCACTGCCGTGCTACGAGCTAGATCTTCACCGCTGCCGACCCGGAAGCGGCAGCGGACCGCGTACTGTGGCGCCGTGATCCCTGCGTCCCACAGAAGGCCCCGCCCAGCCGACGACTCGGGCGCGTCCGCACGCGGCTGGATCGTCACCGTCGTGGTCCTGGGGCTGCTGGCCGGTGGGGCCTACGCCGGCGACCAGTACGCCCGCGGCCAGGCCGAGCAGGAGGTCGCCACCCAGGTGGCCGCGGTGTTCGACGGTCTGGACGACCCGGCGGTCACGATCCACGGTTTCCCGTTCGTCACCCAGCTGCTCGGCGGCCGGTTCGGCCACGTCACGGGGACCACCGACCAGGTGGTGCTCGACGGGGTCACCGCCGCCGACGTGCGGGTCGACGCGCACGACGTCACCGTGCGCCCGGCCCGCGCCGGGTCGGCCACGGTCAGCGCCACCATCAGCCCCCGGACCGCCGAGGACCTGCTGCGCAGCAGCAGCGGCATCGGCGACCTGGGCCTGCGCGTCGAGGGCGACCACCTCGTCGTGACGACGCAGGTGCACGGCCGCGAGCTGGCGGTCTGGGGCACCCTCGCGGCCAGCACCGACACAGTCCGGGTCGACCTGGGTACGGCGACCCTGGCTGGCCTGTCGGCCGACCTGGACGACCTGCCGTCCGGGCTGCGCAACCGGCTGGGCGGCCTGACGATCCCCGTCGTCGGCCTGCCCCGGGGCGTCCACCTGACCGGCGCCGAGGTGGTACCCGACGGGCTGCGGTTCACCGCGACCGGCACCGACGTGCCGCTGACCCGCTGACCCGTCGGCCGCGGTGGTGCGGCAGCCGTCGAGGGTCCGGGACATCGCGGCCTGCTCGGCCGGGGTGACCGACAGACCGTAGGCGGCCTTGACCCGGACCTGGAGCAGCACGTAGACGCACCGGTAGCCGGGCCGGGGCAGCCAGGCCGCGGCGTCGGAGGCGCCCTTGGCCTGGTTGGCCTGGGCGGTGACGGCCAGCAGGTTCGCCGGGTCGTTGGCGAAGGCGAGCCGACGGGCCGGGTCCCAGCGGTCCGCGCCCTTGCGCCAGGCGTCGGCCAGGGCGACGACATGGTCGATCTGCACGTCGGCGGAGCGCGGCCCACGCTCGAACGCGACGCGCCGCCCGGTGTACGGGTCGTCCAGGGTACCGCGCAGCACCTGGCAGCCGTCGGTCTCGGTATCGGTGAGGTCACGCAGCAGCACGTCGTTGCGGGTGTCGCAGCCGTTGTGGTCGGTATCGGCCCAGGCCGACCCGAACTGGGCCCGGTCGTACCGGGCGGACCCGTCACGTGCTGCCGCAGTCACCTCCAGCGCGACCAGCGCCGCCCGCCCGGCGGCCAGGTCCGCGGCGGACACCGGGTACTGCGCGGCGGTGCGCACCGCGACCCATCGCGGCACCCCGAACCCCACGGCCACGCAGACCACCAGCACCACCCACGGCCACCACCGACGCATCCGTCCAGCATGCCGCCCCGGCTGGGTGCACCGGAGCCGTCATGGTGCCGCCCACCCGTCACCGTGGGCTGGGGACGGCTCGAGCATCAGTCAGGCGGCGGCGTGCCGGGCGGCCAGGGCGGCGTCGAGCGCGGCCAGGATCCGCTGGCACTCCTCGACGTCCCAGGGCGTGCCCGCCAGCTCGAACTCGAACAGGACCGGCCGGTTCGAGCGGCGGGCGATCTCCCGGGCGGCCATCTGGTAGTGGTGGCCGAAGTTACGGTTGCCCGACCCCATCACACCGACCATGAGACGCCGGTTGACGGCCGGGCGCAGGAACCGGCGCACCGCCTCGGGGATGGTGTCGTTGCGGTCGTTACCGGTCTTGTACGACGGGGTGAGCAGCACCCACGGCCCGTCCACCTCGGCCGTCCGGTGCTCGCGCTCAGCCAGGTTGAAGGCCGGTCGGTCCAGCCGCTCGGCGAACGAACGGACCAGTCCCGACGTGGACGAGTAGTAGTAGACCGGAGTGGTACGCACCGGACCATTGAACCCCGGACGGCCGCCGGACCGGTAGCCGACGCGGTTCCTGAGTCCTGTCCGGGCGCCGGGTCAGGCGCAGCTGCGGACCAGGATCACGAAGATCAGCAGGACCATGCCGATCAACGCCCGGCCGATCATGTCGTTGTTCTTGGCGGCGGCGGTGGTGGGCCGGGGTGCCGGACGGCCGGTCTCGCGCTGGACCTGCGACAGCGGCACCCAGCCCCGGTCGGCGGTCAGCACGCGCCCGTCGACCACCTGCCCGATCCGGGGCTGGGCGCCAGGCTGCGATACCCGCTGGGGGCTGGACGAAGGTCTGTAGGTCGGCGTCACCGTCTGGGCGCGCGGCTGGTGGGTCTGAGGCCGCGGCTGCGGCTGGGGACGCGGCCGGGTCTGCGTCCGGGCCTGCGGAGCGGACTGGGTCTGCGCCCGCGCCTGGGTCTGGGTGGTGCGGACGCTCGCGGTGCGCCGGGCCTCCGCCGTCGGCTCGGCCGGGACCGCCGTGGCCCGCAGCGCCGCACCGGAGCGGTCCTTGACCTGCCCGGCCAGGGGCAGCCAGTCGCCGGACGGGACCAGCACGTAACCCTCGACGACGTCACCGACCTGGTAGGGCGCGACGGGCGCGGTGCGCAGCGGTCGCCACTCCAGCGTCCCGGTGAGGATGGCGTCGTTCACCACGTGCCCAGGCCGGAACGGGCTGGTGTCGAGCTCGAGCCGGGGCACCCAGCCCCGTTCGGTCAGCACGTAGTCTTCGACCTGGTCACCGATCACGTACGCCACAGACCAAGTCTAGGGGACCGGTCATGCCGTCCTACGAGATACAAGACCCATGTGGATCCGCAGCAACGTCACACATCTGAGCCCTGATCCACCGATTTCCACCTACTACGCGCCACCAGCCGGGCGCGCTGGCTGCGTTGTCGCTGCTCAACGGGCCTCCAGCCCGCCTTCGCTGCTCC
>Ga0099364_10000741_pt1 | contig 55489 bp, 43 predicted proteins | sample TergutTh196P3_FD_73070 | JGI IMG/M metagenome (GOLD analysis project Ga0099364, IMG submission 73070) | Microcerotermes parvus P3 segment gut microbial communities from Pointe-Noire, Republic of the Congo - Th196 P3 | ecosystem: Host-associated > Arthropoda: Insects > Digestive system > Gut ... | reverse complement strand
CGAGGACGGTATGGCTGCCGCCGTCTGTCACGGTTACGGTGGCGGGTACAGTGCCTAACGCACCGCCGTTGGCGTTGTAGGTGATGGTGTGGTCAGCAGGGAGAACAGGTACCCATACTGCGTAGAGCGTATTTGCTTCGTTCAGCGTATAAATTCCTCCGGATCCCCAGGTAGCTGCAGTTGCATCAGCTGACAATGACCAGCCCTGGAAGGTAAATCCAGTTTTAGTTGGGGTTCCGCTGTGAAGGGTCAGGTCTGTATCGTGGATTTTTTCCTGCGGTGCCGGAACAGTACCTCCGGTGTGACCGTTACCATTGTAGGTAACAGCGTATTTGGGAAGTGCCGGCTCAACAATGACTTCACTAACCTGTGCATCAACATTTGGTGCATTGAATATAACTCCTCGTGTGAATGCCCTTGCCTGCGAACTGTTAATCTGGTTAACCACACTCTCGCTGTAGCTTGTGAACCGTAAGGTAATTTGGCTAGTCGTAACGGTATTTCCCGGTGCGGGGATTGTTAGGGTAGCCTGATTGCCTCCGGTGTATGGGTCAAATGTCAGCGTTCCCGAACCCAATGTCGCCCCGGTTGCACCTCCGTTGCGGACTTCCACATTCATTGTGCTTTTTGGGTAATTTGCATAGGCTACCGCTACCTGGCTCGGTCTGCGTATAGTTACAGCACCAATAGTGGTTGCTGAGCCGAGATTCAGTGTCAGCGAGCTAGGCGGGCTTCCGTTACCCTCCCAGATAGTATTGTTGTTAACCAGCACATTGTTCGCCGCCGTACCGGTCAAGGTGCTGCTGGCTGTTGCAGAGGTAATTGCTATCCCGCCGGTTATTGCCGCTGGGGCATTTTTGGCACGTCTGTGGCCTTCATTGGCGAAAACTTGAATTTCTGCGAGGTGCAGTATGCCGTCTGCCTTGGTGTCGATGGCTGTGCTGAAGCTGTCCTTTGCTTTTCCGGCAATTTCTATGTGCAAATACCGGGTGTAAGCCGTGTTAGAGGCTAAATCTACAAAGTGCCTGAAATTGTACGTTGGGTTCGCGACAAATGTATAGTTGCTCCAGTTTTTCAGCATCACTGTACCCGGTGTTGCCGCGTTTAACGAACCTCCGGCTTGATTTATTGCTCCATCAGTGCTTCCCCAAACACGCATTCTGAGGGTTACCTGACCCATTCTATCCAAGCCATAGAAGCCTAGACCTTTAAACTGATATTCATCACGCAGGTCAATAGTAATTATATCCGGTCGGGACTGTGACCTGTCACTGTTAAGGGTTCCGTCAGGTGTCCACCAGCCTCCGGGATCGGGACCGGTAAGATTGTTATCAACAATGAACCTGAGACTGTTGGCCTGGCTTAACGTGCTACTGGTAGTTGAGCCTTCGTGGGAGCTGTTGACCCAAATTGGCTTACCCTGCGCTATATTATTAGTGACTGCCGGTACGCTGTCGGAGGTAGGAATTTTTCTGTTGGTTCTCTCGTATACAAAGTCGGCAATGCTGGAAGGGTTCGATGTATCCTCTCCATATACCTCAAATGCCGCGATTTGCGCGTTGTTGTTTTTTCTGTCGCTTGGACCCCAGCATTCCCTGTTTAGGTAGATCAGCAATCTTACATACCGCGCCTCTCTCAGGCTGCTTCCGTTAAGCGGTACCTTTACCGTTACAGCGTTGTCGTTTACAGATCCTCCGAAAATGAAGTCGCGCCGGGGAATAACAGTTGTATAATCGCCACTGCCGGGGGTAATGTTATTCCAGCCTCCGGCAACAGTGCTTGTTTGTATTGCAATGCTTTGTGTACGTGCCCCCCATGGGTTGCCGTTTGTCATAGGAGTGTTTCCGTACTGCGGGATCTTCAGCGTAATTTCATCAAGGGCATAGACATTGCCTAAGTCAACACCTAAGACAGCCGGGGCAGTGCCGTTTGGAATATCTGAATCCGCACTTTCCCAGTAACGCCTGTTGGCGGAATTGTTACCGCTCCAGTAGGTGAGGCCATCAAAAGCCAGGTTGGGACGGTACCATTGCGAACCCGCCGATGTGTCATGCTGGGAGGAGCTTGCCCAGCTGCGCTGCCCGGTACGACCGACTGTATCATGCCCCGCAGGCCAGCCGGCGGCATTTTCAGAGAGGTTGGTATTAGCTCCTCCCCAGCCGTTTATTCCGGTACCGAAGGGGTTGGCGGCCGCATAGTTAACCTGACCGCGGGCAAGGTCAATTCCCCTAAGTGTACTCGCTCTCAGCAATACTCGCACAACAAGCACGTTAGCCGAAGCAGTTGATGTAAGCAGAAGGCTTGGCGGATAGCTGGAGTTGAGCATATATGTAGTTGTGTCAAGCCCGGTGCCGATATTGGGGTTAGTCTCACCTATGGTGTCACCCACCGCTCCGTTGTAGGGACCCTGAACTGCGCCTACGGTATCTGTGCCGGTAGTACTGTATCTGATTGTCCATGTGGTCAGCTCTCTTACCGGAACCCGGAGAATATTAGCCTCCAGATCGTCAGTCAGGGTGATCACAGAGTACATTGCCTCCGAATCGGCGGCATAACCCGCCGGAATGTTAACATTGGGGTTGACTGCGCCGGTACTGCTGCTGTAGCGTATGACAAAGCCCACATTGCTGGCTATTGGCGCACTCAAGGCTCCCTGCTGGCTGTTGGTGTTGACATTCCAGTACTGAATCCGCCAGGTAGTAGCCGCCGGGGGAGGCGGGTCAACAGCCATACCGTATACCTCAATATTTGTAACGGTGACCTGGTTCTGATAGAAGCTCAGCCGTATGTACTGCATTAATTCCCCAGGCGGGAAATAGAGCATCTGACTGTAGCCGTCGGCAAAGCCCTGGTTGCTGTTTATGCGCTGGCTGTCTTCGGCAGCATTGCCAAGAGCAAGGTTATTATAGCCAGTAGGCACAGCGGAGCTGTTGCCGTTGGGAGTAGTTCCGCTCAGGGCAGTGTTCTCGCTCGCTCCTAAATACATCCCTGCATTTGGAGTTCCATTAAGGGTAACCCTTATTGCCCTTACCTCTCTTTTTTGACCTAAGTTAACGCCGAAAAGGCGGCTTTGATCATTAGAGCCGCTGGTCCAGGGGAGGGTTGTTGTTTGCCATGAGGTGCCGTTATGGGTGCCTAAGTATGTAACCCCATCCTCCTTAGCCCAATCTGGACCCGCCACAGGAAGAGGGTACCCCTCTGGCTGACCATCGCTGCCCCAGATGTTCAATGCGTGGATCGTAGGAGCCGGGTCACTGAACGGCGTTACCTCCACCCTGACATAACGCAACATAGTTCCGGCGGGCAGATTGATTGTCATAACTCCGGTGATGCTGTTTTCGGAATTTGACCAGTCTACGGTGGCCCCGCCCGAATGATTCACCACATTTGAGTTGTTGTTTTGCTTTTCTATCCGCCCCGTCCAAGCTCCGGTCGGGTCGCCGTGGTTTGTGAAATTTGCTCTGGTCAGGCTGTCTGTACCCCATCTGATGTTAAATTCCCCGCCGTTAGTTGACTTAGACAGATCCAGAACAATCCGCGAGGCAGAACGGTTTTCGCCAATATCAACACCGAAGCGGGCAACCTGGGAGTTGTGAAGTGCCCAAGTTGTGCCGGGATTGCCGTCAACTATGTTCAGTGCGTTTCCGGTGTTAGTGGTCGATGTGTTTCCCGCCATAGCCCATACCGCACCGTAATGGCGTGCCAAGTCAACCTCCCGGTCAAATGAGGCAGAAGCATCCGGCGGTCCCATTGTCAGGGGCAAAAGCCCCGCCAACAGTGCCACCGCTATAGCGATAGCACTCAGTTTCATAAAATTCTTCCTTTTCATTGCCTTTTTCCTCCTTGTATTACCTCCGCTTAAAAACGGAAATTTGTTCACATTGTGATTATATCAGGAATTACGCATAATTGCAACCGTCAATTTGCACAAAATTATAAGGTTCTTTTTGTGGTATGCCGCTGACCCGCGGCATACCCGGCAGCCAGAAGAAGAGAGAGGTTGCCCCTGGTCTCGGCTGCCATCCACACTCCGAGTACCAGGAGTACGACCAGGACCGCCACGCTCAATCTGTGTAAAATACGATCACCTGTATTAAATTTTTCGGCATTTTCAAATATTAGGCTCAACGCCCTCCCTCCGTCAAGACCGGTTATGGGAAGCAGATTAAACAGTCCGTGAATCAGGCAAATCCCGGCAAGAGGCAAGTATGCGCCACGCAGCGCAAGCAGCAGCGCCAGACCCAAGCTTGCCATGGGCCCGGCTAACACGGCTAATAAATCCCCGGCATAGGAAAGACGCGGAGTCCGGGACTGTATCATGGAAATACCGCCCCCCGACAAAACAATGCCTGATATTTTTCCGCCGAATGCTTTCAGGGCTAAATAATGCCCAAGCTCGTGCGCTAAGGCGGCAGTCCAGACCACCCACAAAAGCCCGCCCTTGTCCAAAAAAACTAAAACGGCTGTGAAAAGTATAAATCCTGCCTCTATCTTAAGCCGTTTGACTGTCATTTTTCCGATAGTACAGGGGGTTTAATATTTTCCTTCCCTTTCTTAACTCAAAATGCAAGTGAGGCCCGGTAGTCATTCCGGTTGAACCCACCGCGGCAACGGCCTGCCCCCGGGATATTTTTTCTCCTTGGGCGGCAAAAATTTTTGAGCAATGACTATACAGGGTCGAATAACCCTCTTGGTGTCTTATTATAATATATTTCCCATAACTGCTGCTTTCCCCTGTTACCGAGACCTCCCCTGCCGCCCAGGCGCGTATAGCGTCCCCACGGCTGCCGTTTATGTCGATGCCGTAATGAAAGCGCATTTCCCTCAAAACCGGATGTATACGGTACCCGAAGGCTGAAGTGACATCACCGGGGAGTGGCTCGGTTGTTTTGAAGGACACCGGGTAAACCCCATAATCCACCCTGGCAGGTTTTTCTAATCCAAAGGGTACCGGCTCGGTGTCATCTGTTTCATCTTCAGTGCTCGACAGATACTCCCAGTTCATCCACAAAATGTACCCGACCCCGGCCGGAGCAGCCGGGGCTTCTACAATCGCTTCTTCAGGTGTTGCCTGGGGTTCTGATGGAGGCGGGTCACTTTGCTTCTCCTCTTGCTCCTGCTCCGCGGAGACTAAAAAAGAACGCAGGCTACCGCCGATAACACCAAGTGCATCCATATAATTTATGCCGGATGAAATATGCTCACCTAAAAAGGCCTTGGTTTGGATGGGGTAGGTTAAGCGCATCAGCAGGATGCCTCCCAACAGAATCAAGCATATAATCATTTGAAGGCCCGGCAGGATGCTGCCCGGGGACCTTTTCTCCCGAACGGCACGGCGCGGCTCTCTCAATGCTTGCCCCTCCTCTTCCTATCTGTTTGCATGCCCCATAATCCTCCCAGCGTGCCGGAGATAATGATGAACAAAACGCTCAAAAGGGCGTGCTTACCCAATGGATAGGCAAAGGGTATCCCTATTGTTAAAATCAAAAAAATCACTATCCCCGATACAGCTAATCCTGATAGCAGCTTGCGGCTTTTGACAGTCCGGGCGGCAGTCCGGCTTGCTATAGCCACCCCAACTGATTCGGCGGCTATAACGGCTGGCAACAGCCTGCTCATGGGAATTGTCCCCCAAGACACCAGCAATGCCAGGCACATAATCAGGGCAACGGCAATAGCAACAGCCTCCACGGCACAGAAGGCAAACAGCTTCAGCCCTCCGTATGTATTGTTTTTGGCCTGGTCTTGATTTTGCATAAAACAAGCCCCCTTTCACTCAAAGCATATGCGCCTTATTGTGAAAAAAGTACAGCCTCTCGTTAAAACACGAAAGGCTGACAGAACGAAGACAAGCTCTTTAATCTTTAAGCCTTCTCCTTTTGGGCTACGGATGCAATTGCTTTGCGTAAAATCTGAATACGTGTTCTTTCAGGGCCGGTTTCTATAACGGCAGTTTCGTTATCCACGCTTACCAGCTTTCCGGAAATTCCGCCGATGGTGGTAATCTCATCGCCCACGAGCAGCTCATTGAGCATTTTTGCGGCTTCCTTTTTCCTCTTGTTTTCCGGGCGAATCCAGAAAAAATACATAATGAGGATTAAGGGCAGAAACATGATAAGCATCGACACAGGGCTGCTCTGTGAGGACGCATCGGCCACCGGAGTAGCTTCAGGTGTGCCGGCACCGGTTAAAAACAAAGCCGCCTGGCTTGTAAACTCAAACAAATCCTTTCACCTCCTGTCAAAAATCAATAATATAAACCCCCTTCGGGTCTGAGTATGGACACTATTATAACCAACCTAACTGTACAATGCAAGGTAATCCCCGATATTTTTTTATGCTGGGCAAAAAGCAGTATTACATTTTGAAAAAGGTGTTGCCAAATTTGTTTCATTGTGTTATCATCTGAATGGTGTGTTTTGATGGGCTGGTCTCGCGCTGAGGCCTAGTGAATGGATGGTTGATGTAATGAGAGGTTTTTTTGAAGGAGTAGGCACTTGGTTTGAAGAGTTTTTTACCCGAAGGGGGATGAAGCGTGCGGGAAGAGGGACGCTTTCCCTCTTTGGCGTGGTGGTGCGTTTTGTGATTTTACTGATTCTCATTGCCGTTTTAACGGGCACATTCCTGTTTACGTTCGGAATTGTGTACATTACCAATTACTTAGATTCAGACACCGGCATAGACCTAGAGCAGATTAGCCTGGACCAGACCTCCCATATTTATGCCCAAAACCCGAAAAACCCAAAGAAATGGAGATTGGTTAATACCATATCAGGGGAGGAAAACCGTGTATGGGTAAGCTATGACAAAATCCCAAAGTACATCATTGATGCCGCGGTGGCTATTGAGGACAGACGTTTTTGGTCGCATCACGGCGTTGAATGGAAGCGTACCTTTGGTGCCGCAGTGACCCTGTTCGGCGGCTCGACTGAACAGTTCGGAGGCTCGTCCATTACCCAACAGCTGATTAAAAACCTCACAAACGAAAAGGAAGCCACAGTATCCCGCAAGCTCAAGGAAATTTTCAGGGCATTGGAGTTTGAAAAAAGGTATAGCAAGGAAGACATTTTAGAGTGGTATCTAAATACAATCTACCTCGGACGCGGCTGTAACGGTGTACTAACGGCTTCCGAGGCTTATTTCAGCAAGCCGCTCGATAAGCTCACTTTGGCAGAATGTGCCAGCATAGTCGGAATCACAAACAACCCTTCGGTGTACGATCCATTCATAAATCCCCAGAACAACGAGAAAAGGCAGAGGACCATCCTGTACGAAATGATGGATCAGAACCTCATTACCCGGGAGGAGTATGATGAAGCCATCAACCAAAAGTTAAAATTTACCCAGGGTAAAGCAACTACAAGCAACAAAAATACCTCCTGGTACGAGGACCAGGCCATAAGGGATCTGACCTCCGACCTGATGGAGGAATACGGGTACTCAAAGCAGGTTGCCCAGCAATTTATCTATGCCGGGGGCATTAACATTTATCTCTGTGTTGATTTGAATATACAGTCTAAGCTGGATAGGATATGGGCGGATCCAAAGGCATGGCCATCCACCCCCGATAAAGAGCCGCCTGAGTCTGCCATGATGATTACCGACCCATACAGCGGAGACATCAAGGCAATGATTGGAGGAAGGGAAAAGGTAGGCCAGCTTCTGTTTGACCGCTCGACCTTAGCCAAAAGACAGCCAGGGTCATCGCTGAAGCCTGTCTCAGTGTACGCGCCCGCCTTTGAGAAGGGGCTTATCACCCCTTACAGCACTGAGGTTGACTCGCACACAGACATACTCTACGGAAGAAGATGGCCGCGAAACTCTCCCGACCGATATGAGGGCAGTATGAGCATCCTGAAGTCCATAACAACATCAAAAAACACCATCGCGCTGAAAATTTTGAGGAAGGTAGGCGTTGACGAGGCGTTTGACTTTACAAAAAACGTGATGGGTCTTTCCACCTTGGTGGATTCGGCAAAGAGGCAGGATAGAGTTTTCACCGACAAAGCCGAGGCTCCCTTAGCGTTCGGGGGTCTCACTGACGGTGTGACCGTGCGGGATATGTGCGGGGCATTTAACCCTTTTCCTAACGGAGGAACCCGGTATAAAACAAGAACCTACAGCCACATTACCAGAAAGGACGGCCAGATCATATTTGAGAACAAAAACGATCCTGCCATGGTTTTTTCGGAATTGACAGCCTCTTATGTGACCTCTTGCTTAGAAAGCGCGGTAACAAGCGGTACCGGGTCAAGGGCAAAGATAGGTAACATGGCGGTTGCAGGGAAAACTGGCACCACAAGCGAAAACAAGGACCGTTGGTTTGCCGGGTATACCCCATATTACGTTGGGGTATGCTGGTTTGGATATGATAACCCGAGGGATATGGCGTATTATTCCTCCAATCCCGCCGTTCATATGTGGCAGAAGGTTATGGCTTCGGTACACAAGGATTTGGACAGGAAAGGGTTTACATTTGACTCGGTCACAACAGCAGTCCAGTCAGAATATTGCACCGAGAGCAGTAAAAAACCAACTGCGGCCTGCCGTAGTGCCGATAGTATTGCTACCGGAACCTATGAACCGGGAAGTATGCCTTCAGAGGTCTGTGATTTACACAAAATGGTTAATATCTGTGGGATTTCAGGCAAGCTTGCCGTTGGGGGCTGCCCGGCAGCAACCTTGCAGGAGACAGGCTACCTACGACCTGATAAAGCCAAGGCAAAGGATTATTGCACCTATAACCATCCAGAGCCAAGCCTTCCCCCGGTCACGCCCAAGCCTGCCACCCCGTTTCCCATAGAACCAACACCCACGCCGGTGCCTATACCCACGCAGATGCCCCCCACGGCAACGCCAGTGCCGTTGACACCCCCGCCTGAGGATATTATTGACACATAATCGCCGATGAGATTAAAGAAAGGAGCTGGTTGACGTAAATATTAAGGATTGTGTTAGCTGTGAAGCGATATGCAAATTAACTCTTTCCCCGCAGGAACGAACTTTAATTTGCGACCAAGCCAGCGGGTTAGAGGGTCTGTTTAAAAAATTGGACGAATTAGACGTTGGTGATGTCGAGCCGCTAGAGGCTCCTGTCCCGCCGCCCGGCACGCTCACCGAGTCTTTTGAAGGGACGGCCCGGTCCTCCGCCAGAAAAATATCGTCAGTTGTTTTGGAAGATAATATTCTCCAAAAGGATAAGGTTTGCACTGCCGGGAGCAATGCCCTGTCGGGATTTTCGGCACCGTTTGATTCTGCTGTTGCAGAAAGCTGCAGGCGGGCTGGATTTTCAATAGGACAGCACCCCTGTTCATGTGAGCTTGGATTCTCCTTTGGCGAAAAACTTGGGAAAACTGCCGCCGAGCTTGCCCTTGGCAAGCGGTGTGACGCAGTGCTTTGCGCTGACCTTCTGGGGAGCAGCGGGTGTGATGCGGCCAGCAGGGGCCTTCTATATCTCCGCCCGACATACGGCACGGTGTCTCGTTACGGCCTGGTTCCCGCCGCACCCTCCATGGATACTATAGGGGTTTTAGCAAAAACGCCCGATGATGTTTTTTCAGTGCTGTCAGTCATTGCCGGGTATGATGAGCGTGACGGAGTGATGTCCAGGATAAAAAACTATACCTACCAGCCAGCCGCATCCGAGCTAAGGATAGGTCAAGAAGGAGACTTTGAGCTTCCCAGGAAAAACATTTTGTTTGACCTGATGTTAATTCTCTCCTGTGTTGAATTGTCCGTAAACACAAACAGAGGCGACGAGCTGGCTTTCCTCAATGCCAAGCTCCGCACACAGGAGTTTTCTTTTGACACAAAGCTAATGCTTATCATGGGTGCGATGGTTTTTTCCCAGGAAATTTACAGGGAACGCTACCGTAAGGCAATGCGTCTGCGCAGGCTTGTGTACAACGAGGTAAATGAGCTGTTTTCACAGTTCGATGCTTTGAGCCTTCCAGCCCAAAGCCAAGGCTACACGGTTTCTCTGCTTTGCGGTCTTCCATGCCTTTTTCTTCCTGTGGAAAACGGTTATCGGCTGATGCTTGCCAAGGGAGGCAACGAAAACGTTCTCTATGCCGTTGCCGAGGCTAATAAAAAACCCCCGGTTAAGTCCGGGCTGAAGGTTGTCAGTGATATTTTTGTGAAAAAAACAAATTTATAAAAAGAAGGTATTTTTACATGGGATTGGAACGTATCAAGGAATTTAAGCGTGAGATTAAGATGACAAATGCAGAATTATCGGACAAGTCTGGAGTACCAAAAAGCACAATTGATAAAATTACGGCAGGCCGTAGCTACAACCCAAACATAGAAACTGTGCGTGCAATTGTTTTTGCTATGGGAAAAACAATTGACGAGCTGTACGCCGGCGACCAGGGGGAAATTTCAGCGGCGGCATTTGACGGAATCAGCGCGGACAAGGAGTTGGCCGCAGGGCTGATGGAAAATACCAAGGGCAGGGACGATGGCAGCTTTATGGCAGTGCGAGAAGAGGTTATTACCCTTCTGCGTTCCGCCTCGCCTGAAAAACAGGCTTTGGCTCTGCGTGTGCTTAGGGCAGTGCTGTTATAAGGCCGGTGAATGCGGCAATAACCAAAAAAACAAAAAAGAGGTGCAAATTCAATGGACAAAAAAACACCTAAAGCCCCTTTTAACGTTGGGCAAGGAACAAAAAGAGAAGCCCTGGGTACAGTGCTTGACAAGATAGAAAAAGACTTTGGCAAGGGTTCTATCATGCGTCTGGGCGAAAATTCCCACATGCAAGTCAGCTCTATTCCCACAGGCTCCCTGTCACTGGATCTGGCCCTGGGGATCGGCGGCGTACCGCGCGGACGTATTGTAGAAATTTATGGGCCTGAGGCCTCCGGCAAAACTACCCTGGCACTGCATATACTGGCAGAGGCTCAGAAAACCGGGGGCGAGGTAGCCTTTATTGACGCTGAGCACGCATTGGATCCGGTATACGCAAGGGCTCTGGGCGTTAATATTGACGATTTGCTCGTAAGTCAGCCAGATTCGGGGGAACAGTCCTTAGAGATTGCCGATGCATTGGTAAGAAGCGGTGCGGTGGATGCCCTGGTGGTAGATTCGGTGGCGGCATTGGTGCCCCGCGCAGAACTGGACGGCGACATGGGAGACACAGTGGTGGGCCTTCACGCCCGACTGATGAGCCAAGCCATGCGTAAATTGGCAGGCTCGGTATCAAAGACAAACACAACCATCATATTCATCAACCAGCTGCGTGAAAAGGTCGGGATTAGCTACGGAAGCCCCGAGGTAACCACCGGCGGCCGTGCCTTGAAGTTTTATGCCTCCGTACGCATTGACGTACGCAGAATCGAAACATTGAAGGTTGGCGGTGAAATGGTTGGGAACCGCACTCGTTGCAAGGTTGTTAAAAACAAGGTCTCACCTCCATTTAAGGAGGCTGAGTTTGACATTATGTACGGACAAGGAATTTCTCATGCCGGTGAGCTGATTGACCTAGGGGTAAAGCTCGATCTTGTGCAAAAGAGCGGCTCCTGGTTTTCCATGGGAGAAACACGGCTGGGACAGGGCAAGGATGGTGCTAAGAAATATCTTAACGAACACCCTGATACCATGCAAACATTAGAGAATTCTATACGTTCCTATTCCGATGAACCGGAGGCTGCCCCCGCGCCGGAGATCCCAAAGTCCCAATCGTCTAAAAGGAGCGGAAGCCCGGTAGCAGTTATCCCTGATGATGACGATGAATAGCGAGCAATCCGCCATGAATGCGGCATTACGGCTCTTAACACGGCAATCGTATTCCTCTGCGAGATTAGAAGAAAAGCTCCGTGAAAAAGGAATAAGCCAGGAAAACGCGGCGGCGGCTGTTGCTTGTTGCATTGAAAGGGGCTACGTCAACGACCGTGCCTTAGCCGAGCGGCTGATTGATGTCCAGGAATCCCGGGGATACGGCGAGTACCGCATCTCCGGTTATTTGCGGAGCAAGGGCATAAATGGGGAGCTTATAGAAGAGCTTTTGGAAAAACGGAAAAATGAATACAGTCCGGATGAGCGGCAGGAAGCCTTACATGAATTATGCCGCAAGCTTCACAGGGGACGAGTTTGGGATAAAAAAGAAAGGAGCCGCCTTTCCGCGGCATTGGCGCGGCGCGGGTTTAGCTGGGACGAAATCTCCGGAGCTGTGCGTGAAATACAGGAGGACTAACCCACAAAATCCTGCAATTTCCTTTCTAAAAATACATGAGAAAGCAACGCATGGATGAGACCTGCCGCTGTTCACTATGGGGCCGGAATGTCTGAGCTGGGTTAAAAAAACGGAGAAGCCCCCCTTTCCCTGCGGTTGATTTCATATGGGTGCGGTTTGGCCGCGTCCCTGGTTGACACCAGACTTGTTTATGTGGTATGATCCAATGGTCTGCTTAAATGTGTATAGGGGGGCGTGTTATGCGCAAGCTTTTCCAAGACAGAGCTACTAAGAAAAAAGCTAATGAAGAAAAGGATTTGCTGTCTGCATTGCAGCAGATTATTGATGCACTAAAAAGCTCCGATATGTCTGCTCTTCCGAATTGCCGCGATCTGCCCGGCAAGCTTGGCGGAAAGCTCCGTGAGGTGGTTGGGGCGATCCATGAACGCAGGAGGCTTGACGATGAGGATGCGGAGACGTACAGGCTGGTGGTTAAGGCACTGGATGTAGCAATGTGGGACACCAAGCTTCCGGAGGGTAATGACTATCTTAACCCTGATATGCCATTCACATGGTCGCAGGATGTGCGGGATGTAATGGGCTTTCCTGAGGAAAAGGATTTTCCTAACGTGTTATCATCGTGGTCCACTAGGGTACACCCGGATGACATAGAGATGGCGTTCACGGCGGTCAACGCACATTTGAGTGACCGCAGCGACAACGTACCGTATGACATTGAACACAGGCTTAAGGTCAAAAGCGGGGAATACCGCTGGTTCCGCACCTTCGGGTCATCCCGGCGGGATGAGCACGGCAATCCACGGAGGCTGGCAGGTGCGCTTATAGACATTGACCAGCAGGTAAAGAACCGTGAGCAGTCTAGGGTAATGTCGAAGATTGTACAGCACATCCCCGATTTTGTCTCATACAAAAGGCTTGATGGAAAATGCGAATATATTAATCCGTCCGCCTTGGCAATGACGGGATATTCACAGCAAGAGCTTTTGGAGGATTATATAGGACTGTGCCTGGAGCCGGATGAAAGGGAACGCGTATCAAGAATAGTTGCCGATGGGCTGCAGAGGTCATCAATTGTTGAGTATGAGGCTCCCTTTATCACCAAAGACGGCCGCAAAAGAGTGTGCAGGGGGACATCCTTCCTGATAGACGAGGATTCGTATGCTTCCGTTATCAAGGACGTAACTGAGGCCAAGGAAGCCGAGATCCGTACCAATGACGCGAACAAGCGCATAGAGCTGATGCTGAACACATCCCCTATGTGTACCCAGATATGGTCCAAAAACGGTTCCCCCCTGGACTGCAACGATGTTCTTTTGGAGCTGTTCGGGTTTGACTCCAAGCAAGAGTATTTAGAGACCTTCAAGGGTGTTGGTATGTGCTCCCCGGAGCTTCAGCCCAACGGCAAGGCTTCGGCTGAATTAGCCGTGGAATATACCAAGAGAACCTTTCAAGAGGGATATTTCGTTTTTGACTGGATACATATACACAGACGAACAGGTGTGACTATGCCGTGCGAGATTACTCTTATGAGCACCACATACAACGATCAGGAGGTTATGGTAGGATACACCAGGGATATGCGCGAATATCACAACCTTTTGAATATCATCAACGTTCTCACCTCAGACCCTCTCAACTACGACAGCGCAGGCTTTACCGAAAATCTCCTGGGTGCTATGGAAACGGTAGGCAACGAGGTTAATGTCGGGCGTATTTGCATTTTCAGAAACCAGGAGGTGGGCGGTGAGCTCTACTGCTCCAAAATCTTCGGCTGGACCTTCGGCAGCAGTGAAAATCAAACAACAGATCCCTTCCCATTCCCTGAGGGCATTTACTCCCCTATGCTTTCCAATAAATGCATTAGCGGCCCGGTGAAGAATTTCCCTGAGCAGGAGCGTGCCAGACTGGAGCTGCAGGGAGTTAAGTCGGCTATAATGCTTCCGATTTATCTCTACAATGAGTTCTGGGGCTTTGTCAGCTTCAAGGATGTTTATAAAGAACGTATTTTTTCCATGATGGAGGAGTCAATTTTCCGGACAATAGGCTTTTTGTTTGCCAACAGCATTCTGCGTAACGACCTTACCCTCCAATTGGTTGCCTCGGCGGAGGATGCAATGTCTGCCTCCCGCTCAAAATCTGCGTTCTTGGCAAACATGAGCCACGAGATACGTACCCCCATGAATGTTGTCCTGGGTGTGTCAGATATTTTAATGCAGTCCGATGATCTCCCCCCCAATATTGAGGATGGGCTTGACAAGATATACAGCTCCTGCGAGTTGCTCATCAACATAATCAACGATATATTAGACTTTTCCAAAGTAGAGGCAGGCAAGCTTGATATATCCCCCTTCCGCTACAAGACCTCCAATCTGATAAACGATACCATACAGCTAAACCTTCTGCGGGTCGGCAGCAAGCCCATCTGCTTTGACCTTCAAATTAACGAAAACCTCCCCGCTGAGATGATAGGCGATGCGTTGCGGATTAAGCAGATTCTGAACAATCTTCTGTCAAACGCCTTCAAATATACCGATAGCGGTACTGTTGTTCTGTCAGTAGACTTCGAGCCTGACAAACAAGACAGCAGGATGATCGCCCTGGTGTTAAAGGTCAAGGATACCGGCTACGGTTTAACCAAGCGGCAGCTTGACAGAATTTTTGACGAGTATTCTCGTTTTGCCAAAAGGTTCGACCGCACAATTGAGGGTACCGGCTTGGGCCTGACCATCACCCAAGGCCTCATCAAGCTGATGGAGGGCGAAATTTATGTAGAGAGCGAGCCGGGCAAGGGTTCAGTGTTTACCGTCACCCTGCCTCAGAAAATCCCCAACGGTGCCGGCATTTTGGGAAAAGAAGAGGCAGAGCATCTGTCGGATACGCGCATTAAATGCCAAACCAACGGAAGAAGGCGGCGGATAACCAGGGAACCAATGCCCTACGGCAGGGTTTTGGTTGTTGACGATGTGGAAACTAACCGTTATGTGGCAGTGAAGCTTATGGAGCTTTACGATTTGGAACTCGAAACCGCCGCCAATGGCCTTGAATGTATAAATAAAGCTAAAGACGGCAAAACATATGACATTATATTTATGGATCACATGATGCCCGGGCTTGACGGCATAGAAACCACAAAACAGCTCCGTGCCTTAGGCTACACCGAGCCTATTGTTGCCCTGACTGCAAACGCTGTAATAGGCCAGGAGGAGGTTTTTCTGCAAAATGGGATGGATGCCTTTATCTCCAAGCCAATTGATGCCGTCCAACTGGACAGCATACTCAACAGAATGATACGGAGCAAACAGCCCAGCCACATTCTTGATGCTGTTAGAATACAATACTCCAATGGCAAGAAAAAAGAGTTTCCCATTAAAAACCCTGACAGCCGAATATTAAAGATGCAGCTTGACGGAATAAATATAGCAAAGGGATTTGAACGGTATAATGGGGACGAGGCTCTTTATCTAAAGGTTCTGCGTTCATATGCGAACAATGTCCGGAGTATGCTGGAGCTGGTCGAAGAGGTTAACCCCAACGAGCTTCTTGCATATAAAACAACGGTTCACGGCATAAAGGGAGCCAGCCTTGATATATTTGCCGGGCAAATAGCCGAAATGGCATTATCTCTTGAAAAAGCGGCTACCAGCGGGAACCTTGGCTTTATCTCGGAGCGCAACCCGGTATTTTTAGAAGCGGCAATGAACCTAGTGCATAATATTGACCGGGTAATTGAACTCATGGAGTCTGAAAACGCCAAGCCGGAAAAACCCGAGCCGGATAAAAAAATGCTCAAAAAACTCCTGGAGGCCTGCAAGGCATATGATATGGATGGTGCCGATGCGGCAATGGAGGAAATAGAGAAGTACAGCTACCAGAGCGACGATGGCCTGGCGGAATGGCTGCGCGACAAGGTTAGCCTGGCGGAATTTGACCAAATTGCCGACAAGCTGTCGTCATAGAAGCCCAAAAAATATTTGCAGAATTAAAGGAGGACACACCCATGAAGCCAGTCAAACCAAGAAAGAAGATAATATACGTTGATGACGTGAGCTACAGCTTAATGGCCTTAAAAGACAGAATCAAAGAGGAGTACGAGGTATATCCCGCCCAGAATGTGCAAAAAATGTTTACCCTGCTTAAAAATGTACAGCCTGATTTGATTATTTTAGATGTTAATATGCCCGGCACTAATGGCCACGATGCCCTGAAAATGCTCAAGTCGGATCCGGAGTATTCCTCTATACCGGTTATTTTCCTGACTGCCAATTCGGAAAAAGAGGAAATAGTCAAGGAAGTGAAGCTAGGTGCTAGTGCTCATGTAAACAAGCCATTTGCGGTAAAAACACTGACCGAAACAATTGACAGGGTTATTGCCGAAGCAGGACACCTGAATGCATTTAGATGATTTACCTTGATAACGCCGCATCAACGCAGGCTTGCCAGGAGAGCCTGCGAGCCTTCAAGGAGGCGGCTTTTGGCAACCCATTGTCAGAGCACGCTGAGGGCAGGCGGGCGGGGGCTTGCCTGGAAAGGGCACGTACCGTTGTTGCCTCAGCCCTCGGCTCTGCAAAATCCGGTTCGGTGGTTTTTACCTCGGGTGGTACCGAAAGCGTTAATCTTGCAATACGGGGGACGGCGGCTGTATACGGACGCCGCAAGAGGCATATTGTAACAACCACTTTAGAGCATACATGTACTGCAAAAACATTAAACACTCTTAAAAAAGACGGTTTTGAGGTAACTGAGGTCCCGCCTGGAGGCAACGGCATTATGGATGCGGGCAAAATAGCGGCAGGGGTAAGAGAGGATACTTTTTTGGTCACAGCTGTTCAGGTCTCCAGTGAAACCGGGGCTGTCATAAACGAGGCAGAGCTGGCATCAGCGGTAAAGGCGCGAAACCCAAATACCCTTGTGCATATGGATTCGGCACAAGGCTTCTTGAAAGTCCCGGCACTATCTGTGTCCGGGGCCGACTTGCGTTCCCTGTCAGGTCACAAAATCCACTCGCCCAAAGGCATAGGCGTGCTGTATGTCGCGCCTGGCATACGTTTGGGATCGATATTAGCCGGAGGCAATCAGGAAAACGGCTTGCGTGCCGGAACACAGCCTGTGGCAACAGCCGCCGCCTTGGCGGCGGCTGTCGAGGCATGGCACCCTGCCCCGGATGGGCTTATGGAGCTTATGATAAACCATTTGAGTGAAATCCCAGGCACGGTGATTATCCCGCCGCACCAATCGGGATATATTATATCGGCGGCATTCCACGGTTTGCCAGGCCAGGTTATGGTGCGCATGTTATCGGACAGAGGGGTAATGGCAGGCAGAGGATCTGCATGCTCAGGCAAGGAACGCAGCCGCGCCCTGCTCTCAATGGGACTTCCAGCAAAGGTGATTGACGGCGCGGTAAGATTCAGCTTTTCAAGAACGACTGCTCCCCGGGATGTAATCGGGGCATGCCAGATCATTAAGGGGATATTGACAGACAAAGGGCTTCCCAGCCGCCCATAGACCGGTGTTGCACAACAGACATCCCAGCTTCCGCGGTTGCCAGAATAACCTCCGGCAACCGCGGGGAGATAATCCCCGAAACAATCCAGAGGCCACCGGGGGCAAGATATAGCGCGATTTTGGGTGCCATAGAAATTATTACATCAGCAACAATATTTGAGAAAATCACGCCGTAGCCCTCTCTTGGCACCGGCAGCCCGCCGCTTAGAAAATCTAAAGCTTGCCCGCTGTATCTATCCCCTAAGCAATTTTTTACGGCGTTTAGGCTAGATATCTCGGCGGCAAGGGGATCGATATCAATCCCCAGGGCATTTTTTGCACCTAGCTTCAAAGCGCATAGAGCTAAAATCCCGCTTCCGCAGCCAATATCTAAAACCCTTTTTGCCCCAACATCTATTTCTTCCAGCATTTCAAGGCAGAGTTTGGTAGACTGATGTGTCCCCGTGCCAAAGGCTATGCCGGGATCGTTGAAAAAAACCGCTCTGTTTTCCGGGTTGTCAAGAGGAATCCAGGCAGGTTGAATAAGCAGCCGTTTGCCTATTTTTGCCGGAGCATAATGCTTCTTCCAATTTTCCTCCCAATCCTCTTGAAGCCGGCTTTGCACGGTCAAGGCAGGACAGAGTGTTCTCAGAGCATCAATCCCAGTATCCTCGCCGACAGGAAGGTAAACTATAATTCTGCAAGCATCCTTATAGTTCTCAATAAGCTCATTATCTGCCATATCCCAATGAGGGCTGAACTCAAAAAAATCACGAGAGTCTTCAATTTGAAAGCATTCAAAGCCATGCCAGATCAGATCAGTTGCCAATGAGTCAATATTTTCAGGTGTGCAAGGCAATGACACTTCAAGCCATTCAGGCATATAACTGCCCCCCATATCCTTATAGCAGCCTCAGAAATAAACTAGCGGCGGCTAATCGGCATTTTTCTTATTAAATAGGTTCATAGCCTGAACCGCTCCGTTTTTGAGTATACACTCAACAGCATCAGCTGCCTTTTCAATGCTTTCCTTCATAAGCGCGGCTTCTCCCGCCGAAAATCCTGACAGCACCCAAGCCGACAAATCCATGTCAGGGTGGGGCTTCCCGCCTACCCCTATTTTTACCCGGATAAACCTATCGCTCTTCAACTGATAAATAATATCCTTAATTCCGTTATGCCCTCCATCTGAGCCGTCACACCTAATTCTCAGCCTGCCTGGGGCAAGGGCGGTATCATCCTGTATGATGATGATATTTTCCGGTGATATCTTATAAAATGAGGCGGCACCCATCACCGCCCTGCCTGACCGATTCATAAAGGTTTGAGGCTTGAGCAGAAGGTAGCTTCCATAAGAACACCACAGCGACTGCCATTTGAGCCTTTTAATTTCAACGGCATTGCGGCTTGCCAAAAGGTCAATAACCTCAAAACCCACATTGTGGCGGGTTTTGCCGTATTCCCTGCCGGGGTTCCCCAGTCCGGCTATTAAATGCGTTATCATAAGAGCTTTTCGTTCCCTTCGCCAAAACATCATCAACTCTCCTTGTGCCTGTGAGGGCTTAACTTTCCGGCTTATGTGCGTCCATGGGCTCCGGGATCTTAGTTAATGACAATAGCTCCAAATAAATCTCACCTTTTTTATCGGATACCAGCACCCCGATTGCCTCTGTCCAAGTGCCAGCGGCGGGGTATTCTATGCCCCAGTTCACAGGCAAGCCAAAGGGAGCAATCTCGCCTTCACAGCAACCGAGAACATATTGCCGGACAAATGGGTGTTTCAGGGATGGGTCACTGCCGAAAAAACCTTCAATTTTTATAATTTTACCTATATAATTGCGAGTGTTTTCATAAATATCCCTGATCTGCGCTTCAAGCATATCACCCCCAAGCTCAAAGTCAATTTCAGCCCCCCAGCGTGACCCATCCGGGGTAAATCCGTCAAGAGGATATTGCTCAAAAGGGTCTTTGGCTTGATTGCAGGCAGACAAAAACAGAACCAGGACCAGGACAACTACATAGGCAAACAGCTTCAAGCTCATCATCTCCTATTACTATCTTATCTATGTTACTGATTATATGCCGATAATTCCTATAAGTCAAGTATGTTTTAGAAAAAGGGCAATATGTAAAATTTTAATCATTTTTCTGCCCGGGAGGTTTTTTCATGGTCAGCGATATTCTTTTTCTGCCCGGGTCACATTCTATCACCCATACCTCAATAATGTCGCCAACCCTCAGGGCCTCGGAGGGGTGACGTATGTGCCGGGAGGAAATTTGCGATATATGGACAAGGCCGTCCTGGTGGACTCCTATATCTACAAAAGCACCAAAGTCCACTACATTCCTAACCGTTCCTGTAAGCTGCATACCCGGCTTCAGATCATTCATGTCCATAACATCGGTACGCAGCATAGGCAGGGGAAGGCTGTCCCGCACATCCCGCCCCGGCTTTATAAGCTCGGAAATTATATCTGTTAATGTAGGCAACCCAACCCCGCAACGCCGGGCAGCTTCCTCTTTCCCTAATTTTTCGGTACGCTCAGGCAACTCACCTAATCTGCCATATTTTACGTCATCCTTGGTGTAGCCGCAAAGCGAAAGCAAAGTCTCGGCGGCTTTGTAGGACTCGGGATGAACATGGGTATTATCTAAAATATGACGGCTTTCAGGAACACGAAGGAATCCGGCACACTGCTCAAAGGCTTTTGGTCCTAGCTTGGGAACATTTTTCAAGGTACTGCGTTCGGGGAAGGGGCCGTTTTTTTCACGCCATGACACAATGTTCTTTGCTATCGGGGCAGAAATTCCGGCTACATGGGACAATAATGATGCAGATGCCGTATTGACATCTACCCCCACAGCATTTACACAGTCCTCTACAACCCCTCCCAATGCTCCCTGCAGCTCTTTTGGCGGCATATCATGCTGATATTGACCTACCCCGATGGATTTAGGGTCGATTTTGACTAATTCAGCTAAAGGATCCTGCAAACGCCGCGCAATTGAGGCAGCACTTCTTAGGGAAACATCAAACTCCGGAAATTCCTGAGCCGCCAGCTTGGATGCAGAATAGACCGATGCCCCCGCTTCATTGACAACAATATATTGCAAGCCTGGCACTTCCTTAAGTAAATCAGCTATGAAAATTTCCGATTCCTTGGATGCTGTGCCGTTTCCTATGGCAATAACCTCAATGCCGTAACGGTCAATCATCTTTTTCAGTGTGCTTCTAGCCTCTTGAGTTTTATTTTGGGGCGGGGTAGGGTAAATTACATCCGTAATTAAAACCTTTCCGGTTTCATCTACTGCCGCCAGCTTACAGCCGGTACGATAGGCAGGGTCAAAGCCAAGCACAGTTTTGCCCTTGACCGGTGGCTGCATTAAAAGTCCGCGCAAATTAAGGGCAAATGATGAAATCGCCTGTGTATCTGCGCGTTCCTTGAGCATGGCACGAACCTCATTTTCAATTGATGGGAAAATCAGACGTTTCCAAGCATCCTCCCCTGACTGCCTGACGAGGGATGTGGTCACTGAGTCGCCACGGAAGTTTGTCCGCTCAATCATACCCAATGCCAAGCCCTCCGGGCATGATATTGACACCTTGAGAAATTTTTCTCTCTCACCCCGGTTGATTGCCAATATTCTGTGATTGGCAATTTTGTCTATTTTCTCCTGATAATCATAATACGTACGGTATACTGAATCATCAGGTGTGTTGGCCTTGGAAATAAGGATACCATCGCGTAAAATGAGGGTTCGCAGACGTTTGCGCAATTCGGCGTTATCCGAAATTTCTTCCGCGATAATATCCATGGCCCCCTGCAGTGCCTCTTGCGTGTTGTTCACACCCTTTTCCGGGTCTGCGTATGGTTCTGCAAGCTCGTCCGCGGTTCCCTGCATAATGTTTTGGGCAAACAAGATTTCAGCCAGACCCTCCAAGCCCTTTTCCCGCGCAATAGTAGCCCTGGTACGGCGTTTAGGGCGGAACGGGCGATAAATATCCTCGATTTCAGATAGCGTAACAGCCGCATCTAACGCCGCTGAAATTTCATCAGTCAGCTTATCCTGCTCTAAGATGGAGTCCATAACCTCTTGGCGGCGAGCCTCCAGATTGCGCAAATACGCCAAACGATCAGCAAACTCACGCAGCCTCTGGTCATCAATCCCTCCTGTCATCTCCTTGCGGTATCTGGCAATAAATGGGATTGTGTTTCCGTCATCTATTAAGTCAATGATATTTTCGGCATCCCGCTGGGAAAGGGAAAACTCTCCGATTAGTGCCGTTATTATTTTATTCACTCCCTAAGCCCTCCGATTCAAGATTTTGCAGTTTTATTAAAGATTTCATTGCAAGCAAGAAGCCCGGTTATAACAATGGCGGCGGCGGGCAGGGCTAAAATCAGCGGTACAATTCCGTTGGATAAAATAGAATTTATTTCTCTAACATACGGAACAATCACACCCGCCAAGTTAAAAGAAATATGGATTGCAACAGGTATCCATATACGGCGGGAGCGTTCGTATGCCCAGCCTAAAAACAGACCCAGAGCGAATGCGTAGCATATCTGAATCGGATGACCGTGAACCAATCCGAAAACTGCCGCCTGTATAAGGTTAGCTGCACGGAGACCAAAGCCCCGGCGTAAATGATTGAACATCATCAGCCTAAAACAAAGCTCTTCGGCAATAGGAACCACAATTCCAACGCCTAGCAGCATGACGAGGAAAAGCCCCGAGCCAAGCTCCGGCATGGCAGGTCCCGAGCCAAATAAATGGTCAATTGTCTGGGGTATAATTGTAAGGTTTTCCAATATGGCAATGCCCGAGGCTACTAAAATATTGGCACCCACCGAAATTATGGCGACAACCGGAAAGAGCAAAAACGGAGATTTTTCACCGCTTAAATTCAGGGCAAACGGTTTTTTCGGGAGGAAAAAGGAACCCGGAAAATAACGTATGATACGCATTTCCATTCTGTAAAGGAGAAGCATGGCAGCAATACAGAAAAAAGAGCTTATCAACATACTTTGGAATATAAAGCTGTCAAGAAGCATTTTTGTTAACTTTTCGGGGTGGAGATTGAACAAGTAGGGGTTTTGTGCAAGCTCAAAAGCGAAATAAACAATTCCGGCAATAATCTGCGTAGCAAAATAAATAAGAAGCGGCACCAACGACCGCGGAAAGCATCTGCCCTTGGTATTGGGATCAACGGTGTGAATGACAGGCTGACATGGGTAGGGTGCGGGATAAGGGGGTACCGGGGGAGCGGGATAGCCCGGAGGCGTATGGGCCGTGTATTGTGTAAATCCCTGCATCGGAAATGCAGTTCCTTGTGTATGTGGAACGAATTCCGCATTAGGCGGCGTAAACCCAGGGGGGGTATGGGGGACAAAGCCTGCCCCAGAAGGGTGACCTGCTCCAGGCAGGGGTAGCTGCTGCTGGGGCTGGCCATCAACAGACCGGCCATCTTTCTCGGGCGGATTCGGATACTGCTGACAATGGGAGGACGGCCGAAAAGGCTGCTCCGGAGTGAAAGAAAAGCTCCAAGACAAGCCTGTGTCCGCAGTGTTACCTTGTGCAACGCCCTTCAGTTGCTCATCTGATCTGCTGTTTTTAACCTCGGCTGTGTTAGGGACAGAATCATTGAATGTGCTTTCAAAGGATTCATTCATTGTGTTTCCCTGCCTTTCTTAATCTAATCGCCCTTATATAACAGAATCTGTTTCCAATGTCCTAAATTAACTCTTCTAGCAACGTGACAGTAGCATTTTTGCTGGTTTTTGAAATAAACCTTGAAAGAGTATTCCCCGCGCCAACCTCAACAAAGCTGGCAATACCATCGCTTATCAGATTCTCTATTGTGCTTTGCCACAATACCGGGCTTTGCATATGCTCAGACAAATGCTCCGATAGGCTTGTGTCCGGAGCAAGGGGGAATCCAGTTAGGTTTGTATATACCGCAATGCCCATTGGGGAGCTTTTGAAGGCTTTTGCCGTTTCAGAGAGCTTTTGAGCAGCCGTAGCCATTGCATTTGTATGAAACGCCCCTGACAGAGTCAATGGGACAATTCGTTTGGCACCCGCCTCCTTACAGCGGGAGGATAATAATTCAATCCCCTTGGGTGTTCCGGAAATAACAACCTGACCCGGGCAGTTAAAATTAACTGGCTCTGCTTCGGTGCCTGCCGCAAGTGCTTTTATTGTATTACCATCTAATCCCAAAACGGCACACATGGCACCCATCCCGGAATCGGCGGCCTGTTGCATGAGAACTCCCCTCTGTTGCACTAAGCGAAAGGCATCCTCCAATGAAATCATACCGGAGGCGTACAGCGCAGTACATTCGCCGAGCGAAAAACCCGCCAGGGCATCAAATTTAACGCCTTTGCCATCGACTAGGGCAAAAAGAGCGGCCGATATGGCAAAAATAGCAAGCTGTGCATTTTCGGTGCGGTTCAGGTATTCAGGCTCCGAGTTAAAGCATAGGTCTGCCAAATCGCGGTCGGTAACGTAGCTCCCCTTAGTTAAAACATCACGCACCTCCGGATATGAATCGTAGTAGCTTTTTCCCATTCCGGGGGATTGTGACCCTTGACCGGGAAAAACCAGGCACGTTTTCATAAGATACAACTCCTATCCTCTCAACACAGCATTCAGCTTGCTTTCCGCTAAGTATAATATTTTCTTGATCACATCATCAACCTCTTCATCGCGCAGGGTACGGCCAGCCGCACGGAAGGTAAGGGTATACGCCATGCTCCTTTTGCCATTGCCAAGCTTTTCATCCGTGTAAACATCAAAGAGGTCAACGGCAACTAAATTCCCGCCGCCGTTTTTGCGAATCAGTGCTTCCAGATCGGCATGGGAACACTCTGCAGGACAAATCAGTGCTAAATCACGTATTATAGCAGGGTATTTTGGTATGTCCTTGTATCTAGGGTACCCTGCCCTCGAGCGATATAACGTGTCAATGTCAAGCTCACAAGCATATACCCGGGTGTTAAGTCCATAGTTTTTCAACACAGACGGATGAATTTCACCCAAAACCCCAATATCTCCGTCACGAGTCCGCACAGTTGCCTGGCGTCCCGGGTGATATGAAGGGTAGCTTGAACCGGAAAAGAACGCCGGTTTGGAGTTGATTTGCTCCAAAACAGCTTCCACGGCACCTTTGAGACGCAAAAAATCAAAATTTTTATCATAGCCACCTAATACCAACCGAGAGGCTTCACGGGGAAGACGTTCGCCCTCCTCAATATAAACAGTTGCCAACTCAAACAGATACGCTGAGGGATTGCGGACAGAAGCATTCCGGGCAAGAGAAGCAAGCAAGGACGGCAGTGCCGTGGTACGCATAAAGCTGGTTTCTTCACCCTCTGGGTTCATCAAAGCACGGCATTTTCGCAGTGGGTCATCGGCAGACAAGGCGATTTTGTCATAGTCTGCCGGGCCGATAAAGGAATATGTTAACATTTCATCAAACCCGAGAGAGAGGCAAATCCGGCAAAGTGTTTCCTTAAACTGTTGTTCAGGTAAAAGCCATCCCTGCGTTTTAGACAGGGCTAAGGTAGCCGGAATTTTATCATAACCGTACATCCGTGCAATCTCTTCAGCTATATCCTGCCAAATTGCAACATCCCTGCGCCAGGAGGGTATGGTGATTATATCCTGAGAGACATCAAACCCTAAAGAATTCAAAAATCTTACCATCTCCTCTCTTGGTATTGCCGTTCCGAGAAAAGCGTTGATTTTTTCTGTATCCAGAGGGATTTTTAATGGGGCTGGTATGGGTGCGGCAACATCGGCCATGCCGCCTATTATCTGCCCCGCACCCAATTGGACGGTGAGCCGGCACGCCCGCTCGGCGGCAGAAGGGGTAGCGGTCGGGTCTAAACCCTTTTCAAAACGAGACGATGCATCTGTACGCATAGACAACCGCAAGGCGGTTTTCCGTACGCTCGCCCCATTGAAATTTGCTGATTCAAATACAAGTCTCTGGGTGTCATTGGTAATCTCACTGGTCAGCCCACCCATAACTCCCGCAACGGCAGCGGGGTTACAGGAATCGGCTATTACAAGCATTGATGAATCCAAAGTCCTTTCCTGCCCATCAAGGGTTTGTAGGGCTTCACCATCTCTTGCAGTGCGGACAACTAACGTGCCGTCCTTAAGGCAAGAATAGTCAAAAGCGTGCAGCGGCTGACCTGTCTCCAGCATGACGTAGTTAGTGATATCTACAATGTTGTTTATCGGCCTTATGCCGCAGGATCTTAGCCTCCGGCGCATCCAGCGCGGTGAGGGCTCAATTTTTATATTTTCAACCATCCGCGCCGTATAACGAGAACAAAGCCCAGGGGCTTCAATAGAAATTTTAAGCATATCTGAAATATCGCCATTTTCCGAAACAGCTTCAGGCTGAGGTGGGGTAAAGGGTCTGCCCAACACCGCCGCGGCTTCTCTGGCGAGGCCTAAAACAGAGAGACAATCCGGACGGTTATTAGTAATTTCAAATTCAAGTGTAGTATCATCAAGCCCAAGTGCCTGACGTATATCCATACCGGGGATCCAGTCGTTGCCGGTTAGGATTAGAACGTCTGTTCCGGCTCCCGGCTCATCAGCATCGGTCAATCCGATCTCAGTGCCGCCGCAGAACATCCCACTAGAAACAAGACCGCGCATTTTGCCTGATTTAATCTTAACGCCGCCCGGCAAAACAGCACCATCTAATGCTAAAGGCACAAACGCGCCAGGGGTAACATTGGTCGCAGCGGTAATGACTTGCAATGTCTCGTTTTGCCCGGCGTTTGCCCGGCAGACAAACAAACGATCTGCGTCCGGGTGCTTTTCAACGGAAAGAATATTGGCTACAACCACATTTTGTATTTCATCTCCCTGCCGCCATATTGTCTCCACCTTGCTCCCGGAAAAGGTAAACGCATCCGCCAACTGTTCGGCAGTGACTCCGCCCAGGTCTACGAGGCTTGAAATCCATTCAAGGGAAAGTTTCATAGTGAAGGGTTCCTTTCTTTGTTGCAATTGAGCCTTTTACAAGCCCGGTATCGCGGCACCTATCTCCCTGCCGCACTACTAAAATATCACACGCCGGCTTTATCTGTCAAGCACTGCACAAGGGAAAGCATGAGCCTCATTTTCAGCACCTTCAACTCAAAATCATCTCAAGACAAAATCTATTTAGTCAGATTCTAAAATAAGCTTCCTTTAGCATCGACCAGCGTTTATTCCCGCAACGTAACCTGTTGACCAGGCTATTTGCAGATTATAACCTCCGGTGTATCCGTCCAAGTCTATGACCTCCCCTGCAAAATACAAGCCTCTGCAGAGCTTTGACTCCAAGGTTTTGGGATGAATTTCATGACAAACGACTCCTCCCCTGGTTATTATTGCTTCTTGAATGGTGCGTGTTCCTGAAATGCGTATGGGGAAATTTTTCAGTACATTTAAAAGCCGTAGACGTTCGGCTTTTGTAATTGCAGAGATTTTTTTGTCCTCTGCAATATCTGACAGGCTTATTATAACCGGAATTATACCTCCGGGAAGTAAATCTGACAGGGAGTTTTTTAAAATTTTTGAATGATATTTTTTAAAATCTCTTAAAATTCGGGCATCCAACATTTTTTCACTCATGCCGGGCTTGAGGTCAATGTTTATATTTGCCCCATTCTCCCAATGGGCAGATGCGCTAAGGGCAAGGGGGCCTGATATCCCAAAATGCGTAAACAAAACTTCCCCCGGACCATCGGAAAAAAGCGTTTTGCCGTTGCTGTCACTTAGCCGAAGTGTCACATTTTTTAAGGCAAGACCCTGTAAATCCCGGCAATATCCGTTCGGTGAATTGAACGGCACTAATGAAGGCCTTGGAGTGGCTATGGTATGCCCCGCCTGCTTTGCCAGCTCGTAACCATCACCAGTTGATCCTGTTTTAGGAAACGACATTCCGCCGCATGCAACAACAACATTCTCGGCGGGTATAAATTCATTTGAAGCATACACGCCTGAAACAGACCCATTTTCTGAACCAAGCCCGGTTGCTCTTGTGTTGAACCTGAAAATTACCCCCTGACGTTTATTCCATGAGTACAGACAGGAAACTAAGTCTGATGCCCTGCCTGACTTTGGAAAAACTCTTCTGCCTCTTTCTGTTTTCAGCAACAGGCCCAGCCCCTCGAAAAACGACATGGTACCGGAGGGGGGGAATTGGGCTAAGGCACTGTAAAGAAACCGTCCATTGAATGCAATTCCTTCTAAAAACTCATCAGGTGTGCAATCATTCGTAAGGTTGCACCGGCCCTTGCCCGTGATGCTGAGCTTAGCCCCCGCTTGTCCATTGCATTCCAAAACAAGAACAGGCAATCCGCGGGAAGCCGCGTGACCGGCAGCCATCATTCCTGCCGCCCCCGCGCCAATGATTATTAAGGGCTTATTTGTCATAGCTTTCTCAATATTCTCCGGTGCTCCCATAGATAATCGGCACCGGACCAGACGGTTACTACAGTTATCAGCCAAGCGGCAATAACAAACCAATAAATTTGGGTCCCGGGAGCCATCATATAGTGCCAGGGAGAGAGCATAAACAGTATGCCAAGCATTTGGATAACGGTTTTTATTTTGCCCGACAATCCAGCCTCCAGGACAAGCCCCTTTGCCGCGGTTACAGCTCTCAACGTGCTGATAATCATTTCTCTTGCGATTATTACCGTTGCCATCCAAGCCTCCATTCTGCCGTCGTCAACAAAGCATATAATAGCCGCCGTTACCAAAAGCTTATCTGCCAAAGGGTCAAGAACCTTGCCCAAATCAGTAACCTGATTCATTTTACGAGCGAGATAACCGTCTAAATAATCTGTAAGGCTAACCCCGGCAAATAGTAACATAGCCGCGATAATCCAGTCATAGCTCATACAAACCATAAACAGCGGAATGAGAAGAATCCGCGCTGTTGTAATAGAATTAGGAATAGTCAAAACCACGCCTCCCCAAAAACATCGCCCTCAAAGCATCCTTTAATATATACCTCCACCATCTCGCCCGGTGATATCGGACGAGAGGACTTGAAGAAAATCTTACCGTCTGCCCCGGGGGATTCGGCATAGCTTCTCCCGGAATAGTATCCGTTCACGGTATCGTTTTCTTCGCACATAACAGTATATGCCTTGCCTATGCGGTTGTGATTAAAGCTATCCATAACCAGGCTTTGAATCATTTCAATCCGCTCTACCCTGCTCCTTTTTTCGCTTTCCTCTATCTGTCCTGCAAATGAAGCCGCAGGGGTTCCGTCTTCGCGGGAATAGGCAAAAACACCGACCCTTGGGATTTGGTATTGCTCCAAAAAGCAACACAGCTCTTCAAAATCATCGTGGGTTTCCCCCGGAAATCCGGCAATAAGGGATGTCCTCAGCACAAGACCGGGGATTTCAGCCCTAAGCTTATCCACAAGCCGGCGTATGTACTCTCCGTCTTCCCTTCTGTTCATAGCCGACAAAACATTGCCGGATATATGCTGAATGGGGATGTCTAGATATTTCACGATTTTTTCTTCACGCGCCAAAACACCGATTAGCTCATCCGTAAATGCATCTGGATAGAGATAGTGTATTCTAATCCAGCATAGGCCCTCTGTCTCACAGAGCTTTTGCAAAAGCTCAGGCAGACGGCGTTTACCGTAAAGGTCATAGCCCCAGAGTGTAGTGTCCTGAGCTATGAGAATAAGCTCCTTTGCCCCGGCCCGGCACAGCGTGCGCGCTTCGGACAAAATATTTTCCATAGGACGTGAGCGGTATGGTCCGCGCATATCCGGTATGGCGCAATAGGAGCAATGGTTTGAGCAACCATCCGCGATTTTCAGGAAGGCGTAAAACTGAGGGCTTGTAACGGCACGAGCGACCTCGCTGACCGGAGCATCCAATGACCCGAAATATTCAGGTTTTTTGCCGGACATAACGTCATGAACAGCTTGTACAATATCGTCAAATCTGCCTGCGCCGACTAAACCGGACACCTCGGGCATCTCTCGTAGAATTTCATCCTTGTGCCGCTCTGCCATGCATCCGGCAACAATAATTTTACAGGGAAAGCGGGAAACATCAAGAATCTGCTCAATTGCCTCCCTGCGGGCATCCTCAATGAACCCGCAGGTGTTTACCACCGTCAGGTCGGCCTCCCCGGGATCCGCGGCAATTTCAAAGCCGGCGGCCACCAAGAGATGCAGCATCTGTTCGGAGTTGATTACGTTTTTTTCACACCCGAGTGCAATAACACAAACCTTCATAGAAACCCCACCTAATTACGGTCAGTCGTCATCTTAGGGCAACTTTAGCATACATTGATGATCGCGTCAAGTAAATGCGGCATGTCGGGTACGTCAAATAAGCGATGACGAAGATAACGGAAGCATGATGCGGATTTCAAATATGCCGTTCTGATGTTCTTTTTCGATGTGACCGTGATATTTTGCTACGGTGGACTCCACATGAGACAACCCAATGCCATGAAACCGTCCTTGTTTTAGACTGACATATTTGCCGTTTTTTTCATTGATTTCTCCGTTGAAGCTGTTGCGAATGCTCAGCGTTAAATTTTTCCCCTTGAGCAGAAGGATAAACTCAATAAACTTCTTTCCATCGGATTCGGTCATGCGTCCGCAGGCTTCGATGGCATTGTCAAGGAGATTGCCGGCAATAGCACACAAATCAGTGTCTGCAATTGGGTTGTTTTCCGGGTATACGGCTTGTACGGCAACCTCAATTTGGAGCGACTGCGCCAACCATAGTTTGGAGCTGACCACCGCATCCAACACAAGATTGCCGGTTTGCAGGGTACTTTTATTCTTGGCGGGTTCATTGGCGACATTATCTATAAAATTCAACGCTTTTTCCGTTTCACAGTGGGCAACCAATGCCCGGAGAGCGGTCAGGTTGTTTTTATAATTATGCCGCCAAACACGCATATCGGCGTACATTGCATCGATTTCTTGATAAAAACGCCCCTCCAGCTCCAAACGCTGTATCTGCGTGAGTTGCCTCAAACTCCGCTCCTCATCACGGATAAAAAGCTCAAATAGTACGAAAATCGCAATGGTTATGAGAAGGAGACCGGCAGATACAATGGTTGGGAAAAACATCTGGCTGGGATTTAACTCCGTTGTCAGTACAAAAGCCAACAACAGAAAAAGGCAAATAAAGTCAATGGCAACAGCACTGGACAAAACAACCGTAGGCCATTTTGAAAGGTTACGGAAAGGCAGATGCTTTTTGGACAAAGCATAAAATGCAATAATTTGAATCAATGTAACCAAGATGATGGCAAGCAACCTTGCATTGTTTTGGGTCAGTGCTATCTCCGCAAATGAAACCCCAGAGAGTGTTACCATAAGACTCGCCCCAAACAGCGAGGTTGCGAGCAATATGGCTTGGGTTAGGACAACGCCAAATATTTTATGCAGCAGGCGACCGTGTTTTGCGACAAATAAGTAAAGAAAAAAGATAATCGTTCCGCTTATCTCTATAAACGGAAGGCCGGCAAATTTGCATATTGTGGCAGACACGATTGAGATTACCAAAAAGATCCACCACAGGCGTTGGGAAGGGCTTTTTGATTTGAAACGACTGTTGAGGAAAAATAGTATGGCTATATTTTCGGCAGTAATTGCCAAAAACTCAATAAGCACCCAATCTATCCCCATACAAACACCCCCGTAATCGTTGACAGATATACAATCACATCATCTGCAACCGCATAAATGCCTCTTTGACTTCTTTTGTATTTTTCCGGCTGAGCGGTAACTCTGTCTGAGTGCAGAGAAGGACAGTTTCGCCCAATACGCAGTCAACCTTGAAAAGATTGACAATATAGGAACGATGGCAGCGAATGAAATGGGACGGCAAAAGCCCGACCAATTCCTTGGCTGTTTTTCTCAGGGAGTATACGCCGTTCATGGTATGTACCTCAGCGATATGGGCGGACATGGAAATATAGACAATATCGCTGAAAGCTACTCTGTACTGTCCGCTTTTATCTGAAGCTACGAGAATTTCGTTCTGACGGGAGCGCCAAATGATATGTGCTTTGTCCAAAATGGGCAGCAATTTTGCTGATGAGAGAGGTTTTATCATATAGTGAAGAGCCTCTACATCGTAACCCTTTAGAACATATTGCTCATAACTGGTGACAAAGACAATCATCATGTTTTTGTCGTTTTCCCGAATTTTATGTGCCAAATCCACTCCGGTCATATCTTTCATTTCGACGTCCAAAAAAGCCAAGTCAAAAGAAATGTCCGGCCAGAGCATCATAAACGCCTCGGCATTATTGTAGCACAAAATTTCGATTTCAATTTTTCGTGCGTCTGCCCAATCCCAAATGGCCTCCGCCAGCCGCTTTTGGCTAGGTTTTTCATCCTCGCAGATTGCGATACGCATCACGTTTGCCTCCCTTTTTTTGCTCTGCAACCCCATGCAGATGACTGAAAGGTATTATAGCAGATATTTTCTGCCTTTTATGCCAAAACCAACACAAACGATTCTAGGTGTGCTATGCTGTAGTCAGTTGAAGGGATACCGGGTTCCTTCCACTCTGTTTAAAGCTTGAAGGAGGTGAGGTCTATGTTGTGGGTTAGTCGTGCAAGCGTATGAGGCTTGGCAAAAACAGGAAAGGAGGAATCCCTATGAGGTCTGCGTTCAAAATTAATTGTGCAGCGATTCAAACGGAATCCCGGACGATTGTGGCTGGTGTTTCCTGGTTTGGTCGAATTGCACAAAAACGGGGGGATAAGTTTGTGCACAATTCACCCTAGAGTTCCTTGAGAAACCCAACGATATAAGAAGTAGGCGGGTATCCGCTGAATAATAAGGGCTATAATGCCCCAAAGGAGATGTTTTTAGATGTTAAGGAAAACAAAAACTGCGAGAAAGCTCACCGCGCTGGCCATTGCACTGATGATGGTGCTTGCCATGCTCCCCATTGCGACTGCCCAGGAACCGGTCCCCGCTACTCCTGTCCGTGTAGAAGCTACAACCACAAACCATGATTTATCGTATATCGACCTGACCACGGAGATGATTAGACAGCCACAGTACTTTACCGGCAGATTCTTTCCTGCCGGTGCAGACGAATACAGCATTGATGCCGGACATGCTTGGAAGAAGTGGGATGTGGTAAATCAACTCAAAACCAGAAAAATTGTTAGAAGCCTGATTGACAAGGGCGGAACCCTGCATTTGAAAGACACCTACCAAGGCACATGGCTCGTTAAATACCCCAAAGTTGAGCCCCGCCCGGCAATCGAAAAAGGCCTGAAGGCCGTTCTCAGGGATGGAAGGTGGCATCTGGAAACTCAAAGAGATTATGAGTACACAACAACACGCGACCTCAAGCACCCTGACCCGTATGGAAAATACATGAAAGAAATTTATGAGTGGGACTATACAAAGTGGTATGACTTTCCCGCAGAAGGGCTTGAGGCCTCCAGATTTAAGACTATAATTTTTGTACGCATAGCCCCTAAGTCGGAGGACGGCAAGTTTGTTCCAGCCGGCAAAACAGTTCAAATAACCCTTGATGCTGTTGCGGGTGCCGCGCTTCCGCTGGCGGTTGAGGAGGAAGATGTTGCCCCGGAAGATGCCATTATTCAGGGCAGAGCCTATATAGGTGGGGACAGGGAGGATATTGACGGAGCATTCTTTAATCTTACAACCGAAACCCTCACCCTTCCCGAGGGCTTCAATCCAACGGCATATGCACTGTATGACGGAAACAGATGCACTAAAGTGTATAAATGGCCGGACACCCCCGAAAAGGTTGACAAGATGATTCAGAAGATGCTCAAAAGCTCCTGGGACTTCACTGTATCAGACGGAACCACAAATATTGAATTCGGGGTAATTTTAGCGAGAGGATATCTTAACCCGAAAAAACCCGTAGCATTTGTGGATGGAGATGTACTTAGGCTGTCGAGCCAAAAGAAGGCGTTTGTCCCCCATGTATGGACGCAGTATTTTGAGTATGCAGTCAGCAGTAACGGCAAAACTCCCGATACCGGATGGAGCAATGTTCCCAAAAACGGAATTCCCAAGCCATCAGGAAAAACAACTATTCTTATCCGCATAAAGGCGATGGCTGAAAACCCGGAGGCTTCAAACTCATATAGGACTTATGCATCGGCATCAGGCAAGATAATGAAGATTAAGGTCAAGTAAGCTTCCTTCAACAACCCCCCCGGACTGGAGTCCGGGGGGGTTGTTTATGAAGGAAACGTGTATTTTACCTACTGTTGTTTTTTTGTCATACAACCCGCTTTGCTCCGACATATCTGGCGGTATACGAACCCTCGCTTAGGCTGCTGATTTTCACCTTGCGTCCGCCGTTGCTGCCCGAGCCGGCGTGGATAAACTTATTGCCGCCGAGATATATGCCCACATGGTTAATTACGCCCTTGGAGGTGTTTTTGAAAAACACCAGGTCACCGGTTTTCAGGTCCGGCTTCTTGACGCTCTTGCCGCTCAAACGGTACTGGCTTCCCGAATTGCGAGGCAAGGAAATGCCATGCTGCCTGAAAACCCAAGAGGTAAATCCTGAGCAATCAAAGGAGTTAGGGCCACCCGAGCCGTATACATAGGGGGCACCGAGCTTTTTACTGGCGGTTTCAATAATGGCTTCCGCCGTTGCGGAGGCTTTTTCCCTCTTTTTTTCCGGTGCTTTGGGCTTCTCGTCTGTCGCCGTGAGGTAATCTGGGTGAATGAAGCCATCAGTGCCGTTAACAGAAACGCTATACCAGCCTTTTTCGGTGATTTTTTCAATATCAACAACGGTGTTTATGGACAGCACCTCAAGGATTCTGCTGCCTGTACTGGCCTTGGCCCGAAGATTGACCCGGGAGGCACTGACAATGCCGTATTTTCCGGTTGCAGGTAAAGGTTTTTTTTGCGTATTTGAGGAATCATTGGGCAAGACCAAAAACTCAGATTTGACATAACCGCTGAGCTTGCTCGACTTAACCTCAGACCATCCGCCCTTTTTCTCGTTCACAACCTCAACACTTTTGCCCTTGGGAAGTACTGTTACAATAGAGGCATCGGTGCTGGGCTTAGTGCGGAGATTAAGCCGTGTGCGGACATTTGCCTGAATAATGCCGCCTTCAGAGGATTCTCCCGAGAGAGAGAGGTAGTCGGCACTCATGTAGCCATTTTTGTTTTTGTATGTAACCTTGTGCCATGAGCCGTCTTTGTTAACAGTTGGTGTCCGGCCCGTCACCAAAACTGTTTCTCCGTTGGGAACTAAGTCGATAACGCGGGACTTGAGCGAGGGCTTTTTTCTGAGGCGCAGGGAATCTGCCTCAATCGTTCCGGTGGTGCCTGCAAGGGCAGTCAGCGTTAACATTAAAGTGACGAGCATGACAGACAGCACCTGGCGGGTAAAACTTTTTCGCATAAACAATTCCGACCTCCGTTTTGTTACTACAGCAAAGCGTTTCGTAACAAAAATGATTTAGTTTGTAACTGGATTGTAACATATGCCCCGAGGGCTGTCAACCCTCCAAATTAAGAAAATTTGATTTTTCGATTGCGATACAGTTTCTTGGTTTAGTGGGCAATGTTTATAGTCAAATTGCATAAATCAAGAATGGGTGCAAAAGCCTGAGCTTAACGTCTCAGGCACATCACTACCGATCCGGGGTTGATATGGGCAAATGAGAGGCTTCAAAAAAAGGTTGGAAGGTAAAGGTTGAAAGGTAAAAAATCTATGGTATACTTAATACAAGGGGTTACGCGCCTCCCGGACGGCGCGGGAGCATTTGAACCCCTGCGTCTCGATGAGGGACGCACAGGCTTCAAACGCTGATAGGGGCAAAAGAATATTCTTTGAATGAAGAGGTGGGTCATATTATGAAAGACTATAAAGGCAAGGGAATTTTAGCATTGATGCTGATGCTGGCAGCTCTTTGTGCTTCGTGTGACATTATCCCGCTGGGCGGCGAAGGTATTTACTATGAGCCGGAGGAGGAGGTCCGGGTTGAGCTGGGCGACAGTTCGGGTAGCATAGAAGGTGAAAGCACAAAGCCTTTAAGCCGTGAATATCTTTTTGGTGAATGGGAGCAAAGGACGTATGATGCTATTCTCAATGCGTTGCATGATAGTGTAGAAAAAATTTCATTTACCATGCCGAAGGAGGAATATGACATAGTAAGTGAAAGCCTGGGCGATATATTGAGCTGGTTATCTGCCGAGAGTGTTATACTTCCCGCCAATAATATACCGAATACCCAGTGGGTGCATACATACAACCCTTTTACCCGAAACTTCACGCTGGAAGTTCCCGCTGAAATCACGAGGGAGGATTATGTCACAAGGTATCGCCGGGCAATTGATAAGGCTCGGGAGATTATTAGTGAAACAGTACCCATGAATGCCGGCGAAATGGAAGCGGCACGCTTGTTATACGAATATGTCATAGAAAATACAGTGTATTCCCTTTACAGGGAGGATGAACCGGGAGCGGCCCCATGCACCGCTTATGACACGCTCGTGCGAGGTGAGGCGCAGTGCGAAGGGTTTGCTAAGGCGATTGTTATGCTCTATAGCCTGATTGGCGTTGAGTGTGCCGTGGTGACGGCGGAGGGTGAAGGGACACTTCCCGGTCACGCCTGGAATTTAGCAGTTATAGACGGCGAGCAGTATTACATAGATTGCACAAACGCCAGTGATTCCGAAATCTCACTGCCCGGCGCGGCATCATACGGTTTTTGCATGACGGATGAGTATATGGAAGCCGTAGATTCATACAACTATAATTCTCAAAATCCCCCCACATTCGGCGTTCGTGTTCCATTGAGAAGTTATTTGCCGGAGAACAAGGGTTCTGGATTAAAGGAAAATCCCTATTGGACACCTGACGTTGCCGCCGGAGAGGCCGATCTGCTATCTGCCGTACAAAAAGCATTTAAAAAGAGCGTTGATGATAATCGCGGCTGGATCTGGCTCAAAGTCGGTAAAGAGGAATTGCTCAAGGCCGGAGTTTTTACCGATGCAGGCGATAACGGCAGTTATATCCAGAATGTTCTCAGCCCCATGCCCCCAGGCTATTCTCTGCACTGGGAATGGACTGATAAAATGTCTACGATATTCCTAAGGGAGGAGTGATGGGCTATTGCCCGGCCCGCCGCTACGGTAAGAATAAATGCCCTCAATCCATAATCAAAAATGTCGGGCGCGTTGCCCACGGCCAAAAAGTATTGGCATTGCAGCGGTAGCAGGCAAAAATCATGGTATATAAGCTTGGCGGCTTATGAAACTAAGGTTATATATCGGGTCGTGTGTCTCAGACAGTGGAATTGTCAGAAAATCAATATAACGGATGGTGAAAAATGTTTAGCAAGCTATTGCCCGATTGGGTTGTGTCCGGGATTTGCCGGCTTACGCCTAAGTGGTTAGCAGAGCAGGGTGTCAGCGCGGTTTTGACCGATTTAGACAACACATTAACTGGGTACCGGGGCTATTCACCAGATAAGGATGTTGCCGAATGGATACGTTCAATGAAGGAAAATAATATAGGGCTGATGATTATATCCAACAACCATAGCCATGAACGGGTTGCCGGATTTGCAGAGCCACTAGATATCCCCTATATATCCAAAGGCGGCAAACCCGGAACAGATAGTCTTTTGCGTGCCCTAAAAACCCTTGCGGTCAATCCAGAAAATGCCATTATGGCCGGAGATCAGGTATTTATAGATATATTAGCAGGAAACCGGGCGGGAGTAAGAACGGTGTTAGTCGAGCCGTATAACATGAATTTTTTATTTTATCTCCGCAGAATATGCGAAACCCCATTTATTCGATTATCAAAGAAAAAGCAAAAAAGATAGCAGGAATTAGTTGTTAACTGAAGGGCGGTAGGATTAAACTGAACAAGTTAATAGATAAATCTCATAAAAATCTTGAATTGCCCCAGATATTAGAGCGTTTAGCAGGCTTTGCCTCATCCGAAGACGGCAAAGAGTATTGCAGAACGCTCACTCCGGTCGATACCATCTCGCAGGCTGAAATATGGCAGGACCAAGCCTCGGCGGCGCGTGAAATGCTAGAGCAGCGCGGAAGTCCTGGCTTGTCCGGGATACGTCGGATTAAGGAGGCACTGGTACGCACCCAAATGGGCGGTGTGCTGAGTACTCGCGAGCTTTTGAACATAGCCTCGGTGTTATCTGTTGCACGCGGGCTTAAAAGATACGCCACAGGCCAAGATAATGGAGCTCTAGCCCCTCTGCTGCAGTCTATTTCGGGGAATAATCAATTAGAGGAGCAGATCAGTACAAGTATTATCGGCGAAAACGAGATTTCAGATAATGCCAGCCATGAATTGTCGTCTATCCGGCGGCGCATGAAGGCGGTGTCAAATAAAATACGCGATATACTTCAAAAATATATTACATCATCTTCATATTCTAAATTTTTGCAGGACACTATTGTCACGCAACGTTCATCAAGAAACGTTATCCCGGTTAAGGCAGAGCATAAGGGTGATATCCCTGGACTCGTCCATGACGTTTCCTCCTCGGGGGCTACAATATTCATAGAGCCTCTTCCGGTGGTACACGCAGGCAATGAGCTGCGGGAGCTGGAAGGTGCGGAGCAAAAGGAAATTAACCGCATTTTGTCCACGCTTTCGCTTATGTGTGATGAATCCCGGGATGATATTTTGCGCGATTATGATGCCATGACGGCGTTAGACCTCATCTTCGCCAAGGCTAAATTGTCCTCCGATATGCAGGCTACACGCCCCAGGCTTAACGACCGCGGCGTAATCGAATACAGAAACGCCAGGCACCCTCTGCTTGATCCTCAAGCCGCAGTACCTATTTCAGTACGCTTGGGGAAAGATTTTGATACTTTAGTTATTACCGGGCCTAACACCGGGGGTAAAACGGTGAGCCTTAAGACCATCGGCTTGCTGACGCTTATGGCAAACTGCGGCTTGCATATACCGGTATCGGAGGACTCGGAAGCACCTATAATAAGCCGTATATATTCAGATATAGGGGATGAGCAGTCTATTGCCCAAAGCTTATCTACCTTCTCTTCGCATATGACAAATATCGTAAAAATTTTAGAGGCTGCCCAACCGGGCGATTTGATTTTGCTCGATGAGTTGGGGGCGGGAACCGACCCGGTAGAGGGTGCGGCACTAGCCGTAGCCATTATAGAGGAGGCACGGCGCAAGGGAGCGTTAACTGCAGCGACAACGCACTATGCCGAGCTTAAGAGCTATGCTATTGTGACGGAGAAGGTGGAGAATGCTTGTCAGGAATTTGACGTTGAGACACTACGCCCCACCTACCGGCTTTTAATCGGAATACCTGGAAAATCCAACGCCTTTGCTATCTCCCGGCGTCTAGGCCTTGATGAAAACATTATACGAGCGGCAGAATTAAGACTTGATAGGGAGGAAAGCGAATTTGAGGAGGTTTTATCCCATTTAGAGCAAGAGAGATCATCTATGGAAGCTCAGCGCATTTCGGCCGATGCCGATAGACGGCAAGCTCAGCAGGACCGCAGGTTGGCAGATGAATACCGTAAAAAAATCGAACGTGAGCATCAGCGGTCAACCGAGCGAGCGCGAATTGATGCCATGAGGATTTTAGAAAACGCCAGGGAAGAAGCGGATTCTGTTATGCGGGAGCTTTCTGTGATGAGGGTCCGCGGCACAGCCGATAATCAGGAAATAGTAGAATTGCGAAAAACCCTGAATACGGCCCGAGATTTACTCAGCCAGAGCCTTGATTTGCCGAAAAGCCCTGATGATGTCCCTATGTTTTCCACACCTCCCGAGCCAGGGCAGGATGTTATTTTAACCTCAACCGGAACAAGGGCGGTTGTACTTTCGCCACCCGATAAGAATGGAAAAGTATCCCTACAGGCGGGAAGATTGAAAATGAACGTTCCCTTATCCGATTTGCACCCATCAGAAAAACAGCCGGAAGGGATAAAGGACCCCGGAGGAGTGTCTGTCTCACGCTCGTTTGATCCGATTAAATTAGAGATTGATTTACGCGGCGAGATGACTGAGGAGGGAGTTATGCTTTTAGAGCAGTTTATTGACAATGCCGTTATGAACAAGGTTAAGGAGATCAGCGTTATCCACGGTAAAGGCACAGGTGCCCTGCGTACCGCCGTACAGCAAGCACTGCGCCGAAATAAGGCAGTTAAGAATTTCAGGCTAGGGAGATATGGAGAAGGCGAGTCGGGGGTGACCATAGCGGAACTGAAGTAAAAGAGAGGTTAGCCGCCATCTAATTTCTGAGTAGGTCTAGCCGATAAGTTATTATGCCGGAAAATATCTTTATGCTTCAATGCGTAGTAAAACATATACTGTTGGGCAACTCCTGCCAGGTTACCAAATTTTTCAATATCAAGGCCGCCGCTGTAAACTTGGCTCAAGATTCTGCTCATCCATATGTCAACCGGAAAGGCTGATAAATTATGCAGACCGAACAACGCCGTACAACTGGCCACCTTTTCGCCAATACCCCGGCATTTTTTCAACCTGTGAATTTGTTGGCTGTATGGAAGGTCATCTAAGTCATTAAAATCACCCGCCAACATGAGATTTGCCGCTTCAAGTATATATTCGTCCCGGTAACCGCAGCCGCTGACCGCCGAAATATGCTCCTTCCGGTGGCATGCCAGTCTTTCCGGCAGAGGAAAATCATAAGCGTCCCCTGCTATACGTTCCCCGAAGCCCATGCAGAGTTTTTCAATAATCCGGCTTATGCGTCCAATATTATTGCATGATGAAATAATAAAGGAAACAAGAACCTCCCAAAAATTCTGCCTCAACACACGCAAACCATTGCCGGATTCCAAGCACTGCTTGAAAAAAGGGTCTCCATCTGCTGCTTGGTATAAAATAGTATAATCATCCTTTATGCCGAAGTAGTCTTCCCATTGTGCTAAAAATTCTTCCATAGTTATATTTTCTAGCCAAGCCGCATTGCCCTCTTGCCGTATGCTGACCACCCGCCCCAGGGCAACGCCTCGTATTGTGCCGCACGGCAGCACTCTCCACCGGAACGCTTGCCCGCTATCACATAGAGTTGCCTTAAAGTCTATGTATTGATGTCCAGTATCAATTTTATCATCTGATAAATAGATTAGCACTTGATAATCACCACCATTGCGTTGAATTGTATCACATTTATTATGGCTCCGCATCCGGAAATTTTTTCATTGCCGGTCAGCTCACCCGCCGTATTGGCAGCGATTCTGCCAGAATTGCGGTACAGTACAGAGCAAGCAACAGAGGGAGGGTGTAACCATGCACAACAAAACCAAACAAATCATAGCGATAATATTTGCAATTACCCTTGTTGCCATGTATTCTGATGATAATTTCGCTTATCACGATGTCGTTCCGAGAAGCCATTCTGCAAATGGGCAAAAGAAATACACAGTTTCGAGGTCAGCGCAAAGCAGAAACTGCTTTACAGGACTTAATTAGCAGAAGTATAGCTGGGAATATGTCTTTTGCTTGGCTGATGATTGGAATCGTGGGGGGTGGTAAAATTTTGTCGCTTTTTGCTTGACGTTTTTGGGAGGGTGCGGTATAATGGGACGAGCTGTAAGGTTTGGCATTGAGGCTATTTTTTGAAGTTGAAAAATTGATTTATACAGGAGGCCTATTATGAATATATTCATTGGAGGCTCAAAAGAGTCTTTATCACTCGCTACAGAAATTGCCATTACCATAGAGGAACATGGACATATTCCACGTTTATGGAATGAGTACGGACTCTTTTCAGCTGGTAGTTATACATTAGAATCTTTAGAAAGTATTTGTAATGATGTAGATGCTGCGATTTTTGTATTTAGCGAAGACGATAAAACCTTGTACAGAGAAGCCTTGACACAAAGTGTGCGTGATAATACACTTATTGAATATGGTCTTTTTATTGGACGCTTGTCAAGAGAAAGAGTGGTTTTTTGTAGGAAAGGAGTAGCAAAAATTGCAACAGATTTGCTTGGCGTAACGCACATAGATTATGATATGCCAATTCGAGCAAATGCCGAAATAAAGAAATGGCTTGATTTGCTATCAAATAAAAAAGAATTTGAGGGTACTAAGGGCGATGAAAAAATTTTTTATCATCATTATGGTGATGGAAAAGAGGGGAAATACATGATGGTTGAGTCCAATCATGCCGTGGTTGAGGCTAATAATTTTTATCAACTCTCCCAAGAATATTATCACTATGGTGAATATAAAAAAGCACTAAGATTGATAGATAAAGCACTATTAGCTGACCCCGATAACTATATATATCACAATCATAAAGGCATCATTCTTGATTATATAGTATTCACCTATAAAATAGGTGATTTAACACAAAGCAATAATAGCTATACAAAAGCATTGACACTCAAACCCGATTTCGCATTTGGATATAGAAATCGTGCTCTTAATAATATGAGATTGAAAAAGTATAATGAGTCTATTGAAGACTATAGCAGAGCCATAGATATTAATCCTAATTGCCCCAAATATTACAGGGAGCGTGCATACGTTTATACCGCACTCAAAGACTTTAAAAAAGCACATGATGATACCGGAAAGGCGTTAGCGGTAGATGAGGAAGGCTGATGAAAAAATGACTTTTTCTGCACATCCTCTCCTTTGAACTTCCCATTATCCATATACCTACCCCTTCACATCCGCATACCCCAGCACCTCATATCCCCAAAATCCCTGCAACCTATCTTGTCACAATCGGCCCTCGTGACCAGTAGTGGCCAAAAACAAACGAATACTTGCCGGGCCTGTAATGCCATAATATTCAAGCATATGTCCAGCAAAAATCAATTAATTGCTCGCCGATGGGGCTTGTAACCAAATGAGGAATCTTGTATTTTTGAAGAGAATGTGTTATCCTGTAGGCGTACACTCCATTCGTTGGTAGAACAGGGATATAATTTTTACGGTTAGGCTAACATACACCGTTGCCTTAATGTATGCCGCCATGGGCATCCTTTCTGGCAGCGATCAGGAGTGGTGGTGATTTCTCATGGAAAGCTTCAGTGCTAAGGTCAAGCAGGAGCTGTGCCGCCTGCCGACCGGCAGGCAATGCTGTGCCGTTGCCGAGAGCTACGGTGCGCTTTTGCTTGGAAATACATTTTCCCGAAGGGAGCTGCGCATTGTAACAACACACGACTGCTTTGTCCGCCGGCTTCGCTTTTTGCTGCAAACAATCTTTGGTGTAATGCTTGATTTGCCGCCACCCACCCTGAATGGTGCCAAGCAAATAATTTCAGCCAGACAGGAAAATGAGATTCAAGCTATAAGAGGTGTGTTTGGTTACGGCAAAACTGATGAAGTGGCACTCCATCTCAACAATGCGATTTTAGAAAATGAATGCTGTCCGGGCTCCTTCTGGAGGGGTGCGTTTTTGTCGGGCGGTACTGTGCAGGATCCTGAAAAAGCGTATCATCTTGAATTAGCTACCCCCCATCGGTTTTTGGCAAGAGAGCTAGCGGCACTGTTGCGTGAAGGCGGCTTTGAGCCAGGTCATACTGAGCGGGGCGGCGTTCAGATTTTGTACTCTAAGTCTTCAGAAAATATTGAAGATTTTTTGACCCTCACGGGGGCGTTCCAAAGTGCGGTCTTTGTGATGAACACAAAAATAGAAAAGGATTTGAGGAATTTGGCCAACCGGCGCGTAAATTGCGATAATGCAAATCTTAATAAAGTTGTAATTTCCAGCTTTCATCAACGAGAAAATATAATCAAACTGCAAAATTCAAAAAAATGGGACACGCTCTCACATGCCTTGCGCCAAGCTGCTGAGCTTCGTCTGGAGTACCCCGAGGATAGCCTGTCGGAGCTTGCAAAGCGGTTAAGTGTGAGCAAAAGCTGCTTAAACCATAGGCTGAGGAAGCTGGAAACTATAGCAAATTCAATTAGGGGATGATACACCATGTCTTTTGTCCATTTGCATAACCATACCGAATACAGTCTGCTTGACGGTATTTGCCGGATCGACAAAATGATGCACCGCCTCAATGAGTTAGGGCAGGTTGCGGCGGCAATTACTGACCATGGTGTTATGTACGGTGTTATTGATTTCTACCGGGCTGCTAAAGCGGCGGGAATCAAGCCTATCATAGGCTGTGAGGTATATGCTGCGCCCCGGACAAGGCATGACCGGGTACACGAATTAGATTCAAACCCCTATCATTTGATATTGTTGTGCGAAAATATGACCGGTTATACCAATTTATGCCGAATAGTTTCACGAGCCAACACAGAAGGATTTTATGTTAAGCCCCGGATAGACAGAGAGCTTTTAGAAGAATATCACCAGGGGCTGATTTGCCTGTCGGGCTGCCTGCAAGGGGAAGTTCCCCGGCTGATTTTGTCCGGGGAACAGGATAAGGCTGAAGAAACTGCCTTGTGGTACCAAAACGTATTTGGGCAGGACAAATATTATTTAGAGATACAGGATCATGGGATACCGGAACAAAAAACGGTGATAGATGCTCTGACTGCACTTTCTGAAAAAACCGGAATCCCAATGGTATGCACCAATGATGCCCATTATCTGACCAAGCAGGATGCCTATGCTCAAGATGTGCTTATGTGCATTCAGACTAACAAGACCCTTGATTCACCTGGCCGTTTGAAGTTCTCAGGTGAAGAATTTTACCTTAAAAGCGAAGATGAGATGATGGCGCTGTTTGCTAGCCAAGCTGTTGAAAATACGCAAAAAATTGCAGATATGTGCTCATTGGAGTTTACATTTGGAATATATCATTTGCCTAAATTCCAGTTGCCAAAAGGGCAAAAAGATGCTTCGGGATATCTCAGGAGGCTATGCGCCCAGGGATATGCCAGATGTTACCCCAACAACCCGGAGGGATATAAAGAACGTCTCGACAGTGAGCTTTCGGTAATAGACTCCATGGGGTTCCCTGATTATTTTTTGATTGTAGCCGACTTTGTAAGCTATGCAAAATCGAAGGATATTCCGGTCGGACCTGGCCGGGGCAGCGGTGCTGGATCAATGGCGGCATACTGCTTAGGAATTACCGACGTTGACCCTATGCAGTACAATCTTGTGTTTGAGAGATTTTTAAACCCTGATCGGGTTAGTATGCCCGATTTTGATATTGATTTTTGTGTGGAACGAAGAGGAGAGGTCATTGATTATGTGGCTCAAAAATACGGCAAAGAGCATGTAGCGCAAATAGTTACATTTGGGACAATGGCAGCCCGGGCGGCAGTGCGTGACACAGGGCGTGCCATGGGATACAGCTACGCAGAGGTGGATGCAGTGGCAAAAGCTATACCCTTTGCCCTGCATATGACTCTTGATCAGGCATTAGAGGCTTCTTTAGTTTTGCGCGAAATGGTTGAAAATGATCCTCGTATTCAAAAATTAATTGATACGGCCAAGTCCCTGGAGGGATTGCCGCGTCACGCCTCCACCCATGCGGCCGGGGTGGTTATCACAGTAGAACCAGTTTGTGAATATGTACCCTTGTCAAAAAACGACGAGTCTATTGTCACCCAGTTCCCCATGACCACTTTAGAGGAATTAGGATTGCTTAAAATGGACTTTTTGGGATTGAGAAACCTTACCGTATTAAAAAGGTCAGAAGAAATGGTTAGAAAAAATGACCCGGGATTCACCGGGGAATTCCCAGATAACGACATGGGCGTTTTTGATATGCTTTCACAAGGGAAGACCATGGGCGTTTTTCAGCTTGAAAGCGGAGGGATGACGGGAGTTTGCACTCGTCTGAAGCCACGTTCTATCGAAGATATTACAGCGGTTGTTGCCCTTTTCCGCCCCGGACCTATGGATTCGATCCCCCGATTTATAGAATCAAAGCACAATCCCGAGCGCACCACCTACAAGCACCCACTGTTGCGGCCTATCTTAGATGTCACCTACGGTTGCATTGTATATCAGGAGCAGGTTCTGGAAATTTTGCAGCAATTGGCTGGATTTACCTTGGGTCATGCCGACATTGTCAGAAGGGCTATGAGTAAAAAGAAGATGTCGGCCCTCGCCGAGGAAAAAAACTCCTTTTTGAGAGGGTGCGCCCAAAAAGGGATTGTTCAGGCTGTTGCGCTGAGTATTTTTGATGAAATTATGGATTTTGCCAATTACGCCTTTAACAAGGCCCATGCCGTCAGCTACGCTGTAATAGCTTACAGAACGGCGTGGTATAAGTTCTACTACCCAAAAGAGTACATGGCCGCCCTGATTTCTAGCATACAGGATTCATCAGACAAGGTAAGGGAATATATCAGCGAATGCAGTGAGCAGGGCATACCCATTCTCCCGCCGGACATAACGGAAAGCAATGACGGCTTTACAGTGACAGAAAGGGGAATACGCTTCGGCCTGGGTGCGGTAAAAAATGTAGGGCATAGCTTGGTTAACTCTATATGCAAGGAACGTTCTGAGGCACCGTTTTCCTCCTTTGAGGATTTTTGCAGCAGGATGGCTGGGCATGATATGAACAAACGAGCACTAGAGAGCTTAGTACGCTGCGGCGCGTTTGATGCTATCAACAGCAATCGCAAGTCGCTGTACGAAATCTCCGGCACAGTTATGGATGATATTACAGCACGGCGGCGTGGTACCATTAAAGGACAGACAGACCTTTTTTCCCTAGTCCAGGAAGGCAAAGCCTGCCCTGAAATAACAATACCTCAAATTCCAGATTGGTCAACAGCAGAAAAGCTTTCAATGGAGAGAGAGTTAACTGGGCTGTATCTCTCGGGGCATCCGCTTGACGGATACGAAGGCGCGGTACGCAAGGCTAATGGCAAAAGTATTTTGTCTGTAGCCCTTGAATTGGAGGAAGGCACTGCAAAAGATGGGGACATTGTGAATTTAGCAGGGCTTTTATCAGGTGTACGCACTAAAACTACCCGAAGCAACTCACTTATGGCATATGCCACTTTAGAAGACCAAAAGGGGAGCATTGAGCTTTTGATGTTTTCAAGTCTGTTGGATCGGAGCGGGGGATATGTAAAAGAAGGCAACGCTGTTTTAGTCAAAGGCAAGATCAGCGTAAGGGACGAACGTCCGGCACAAATCGTAGCAGACAGCCTGCGCCCACTATCTGATTTAGACAATATGGCAGATTTAGAGGGAGCAGGCGCGGGCTGCCGTTCTAAGCACAAGCTGTATGTAAAGTTACCATCACAGGAAAGCCCATTAACTAAAAGGGTGCGTCACAGCCTTGCCTTTTTCCCCGGAAAAACTCCAACAGTGCTGTATTTTTCAGATACCGGACAAAAGCTTATAGGGGAATGCCAGCCCGACCAGCGGTTGCTGACCGGTCTGACGGAGCTGCTTGGGGAAGAAAATATTAAACTTGTGCAGTGATGCAACGGCAGCTGTTAAATTGCCAAATTACCCTCCCATTAACAGTGCCATGACTGCCTTTTGAGCATGGAGCCGATTTTCTGCCTCATCGAAAATTTCCCCGGCATGGGCCTCAAAAACCCCGGCTGTGATTTCCTCTCCCCTGTGGGCGGGAAGGCAGTGCTGAACCATACAGTCAGGCCTTGCAAGAGACATAAGCTCTTGGTTTACCTGAAAACCTTCAAAGTCCTTTTGCCGCTGCTCCTGTTCGGATTCTTGCCCCATGCTCGCAAACACATCGGTAAAAATAACATCAGAGTCCTCTGCCGCCGCCTTAGGGCAACGCAATAAGTTAAACTGGGGATTATTTTGCGCCGCCGCAAGAACATCAGAGTCAGGGTCGTAGCCCTCTGGGCAGGCAACGCGCACATTCATGCCGCAGGTCAGAGCCCCTGCAATCAGACTGTTGCAAACGTTGTTGCCATCGCCAATCCAGCAGACATTCAAGCCATTTAGCGCGGCCTTTTTCTCTCTTACGGTCATAAGATCGGCCAATATCTGACAAGGGTGCGAATAATCCGTAAGACCGTTTATTACAGGGACGGTGCTATATTCAGCTAAAATCTCAACATCGCGATGGGCAAAGGTGCGGATCATAATACCATCAACATAGCGGGACAATACCCTTGCGGTATCCTCAATAGGCTCACCCCGCCCGATCTGTGATTCATTGCCTGTCAATACAATTGAATGACCGCCAAGTTGTATTATGCCGGCTTCAAACGACACTCTAGTCCGCGTAGATGCCTTGGAGAAAAGCATAGCTAACGTTTTACCCTCCAGCACCTTGTGGGGTATGCCGTTTTTTTGATTAAATTTCATCTGATCGGCTAAGGCTAAAATCTCTAAAATATCCTGCTCAGTCAAATCAGCCATTTTCAATAGATGTTTCTGTATCATTGGATGCAGTCCTTTCGGTACTTTATAGTCGATATAATACTTTTTGTATAATATCTAGCCCTTGGTCAAGTTCATTTTTTGAGATTACAAGGGGGGGCAAAAAGCGTATGGCACTGCTTCCGGCAGTAAGGCAGACCAGCCCTGCCGATAGAAGCTTTTCCTGTGCTTGCTTGGGGTCTGCGTCAATATCTGCCGCTATCATGAGGCCCCTGCCTCTTGTCTCTTTAATGCAGGGGATATTCATTTCAATGAGCTTATCCTTGAAATATCCGCCGCGTTCGGCGATAGTTTCTAACTCTTTTTCTAAAATATTTAGAACACTCAATCCAGCGGCACAGCAGAGCGGGGTTCCCCCAAAAGTAGTTGCATGCAGTCCAGGACCTAGCGTATCTCTCAGCTTATCTCCGGCAATGATGCCGCCTAAAGGCAATCCGCCGGCAATTCCCTTTGCAAAGGACACCGCATCCGGTATCACATCGTAATTTTGGAAGTCGAACCAGGTACCGCAACGAGCGATTCCGGTTTGAACCTCATCCATAAGCAACAACCAGTCCCGCTCTTTACAGAGCCTGGCAACTGCCTTGACATATTCCTTCGGCAATGGGATAACCCCGCCCTCCCCCTGTATCGGTTCAAGCAAAACGGCGCATATGTCATCCCCTAAAATCTCCAGTGCCGCTATATCCCCCATTGGAACATGGCAAAATCCAGGTGTGAGCGGCTGAAAGTGCCGATGAAAGGATTCTTGGCCGGTGGCGGCTAATGTTGTGTGTGTCCTCCCATGGAAGGATTGCAACAATGTGACAATAGTATGCCGCCGGCAACCAGGGTATGTATCGGCACTGTATTTCCGGGCAAGCTTGACCAGGCCCTCATTAGCCTCAGCCCCGGAATTGGCGAAAAACACAGAGGAAAGACCTGACAATACACACAATTTCTGAGCCAAAATCCCGCCCGGCTCCGTGTAAAACAAATTGGACACATGGACTAATTTGCACGCCTGGTCGTGTACGGCTTTAAGCCATTCCGGATGTGAATAGCCTATTGAGTTCACACCTATGCCGGAGGAAAGGTCCAAATACCGCCTGCCCTCTGTGTCCCAAAGATATACACCCTCGCCCCTAACAAAGCAAATCTCCTGCCGGGCATATGTGGGCATGACAGATTGACTGTAGATTTGCTTGATGTCTGTAAAATTCAAGCTCTCACCTTCTCTTTCATATTTAAAATACTAAGAACTCCTTGCTTGTTGTATTTTCCAGCTCTTATTGTGAAGCCTTCTCATCCATTTACAATCATAGTCCCGATGCCCTCGTGAGTCAGGATCTCCACCAATACAGAATGCTCGGCGCGACCGTCTAAGATGCTGGCTCTCCCCACTCCCTTCCTAAGGGCGGTCACGCAACAGTCTATTTTTGGGATCATCCCCTTGCCTACCGCGCCGCTTTTGAGCAAAGCCGGAATATCGCTGAGCTTAATCTCGCTGATCAGGCTTTCCGGATCGTTTTTATCCCGGAGGATCCCCGGGACATCGGTAAGCAAAATCAGTTTTTCCGCAGCCATCGCGGCGGCTAATTCAGCAGCGGCAGTATCGGCGTTGATATTGTAGGCGGTATCCTCGTCAATTCCGTGGGCGACCGATGAAACAATGGGTACATATCCGCCATCGAGTGCCAGGTTTACCGGAGCCGGATCAATTTCAGTTACCTTGCCCACATAACCACAGTCTACCTCGCCCTTCATTTTTACCGCACGGAACAACCCGCCGTCTAACCCCGAAAGACTGATCGCCTTGCCTCCCCGCCGGGTGACTAACGCTGCCAAACTCTTACCTGTACGCCCACATAACGCCATTTGCACAAGATCCATTGTCTCCCTGTCGGTATAGCGCAAGCCGCCGACAAACTCAGGCTGTTTTCCAACGGCTTCAAGCAATGCGTTGATTTCAGGGCCGCCGCCGTGTACCAAAACCACCCTCAATCCTACGCATGACAGGAGAATTATGTCGTTTATAACCGATTCCCTGAGACTGCCTGAGGTCATTGCCGCACCGCCATATTTGATTACAACGGTTTTGCCGCTATACTGCTGTATGTTAGGCAACGCCTCGCTGAGAAGCATGGCTCTTTCTAAAACATCCGTCATGTGCGATACTCTCCTCTATAGCCGCAGTTAATCTTTACATAATCATAGGTTAAATCGCAACCAAACGCCTCGGCTTCAAATTCTCCGCCATTTACGTTCACAATAATTTGAACCTCGGGGCAGCTAAGAATCTTTTTGGCTAAATCCTCATCAAACTCTAGCCCCGCCCCGGCCCTGCAAACATCAATTGAACCTTTCTCTGAGGCAAATGCCACATCTGTCGTCTCCGGATCAAGCTGTGCTTTAGAGTAACCCATAGCGCAGATTACCCTGCCCCAGTTGGCATCGGCACCGAACATGGCAGCTTTCACTAAGTTAGATGAAATAACACTCTTGGCTAACTGTTCGGCAGAGTCCTCGTCACCCGCCCCGGTCACCCTGCACGAAACCAGTCTCGTCGCACCCTCGCCGTCCCGGGCAATCATACGTGCCAATGTGCCGTTGACCAAGCTCAGTGCATCCAGGAAAATCCGGTATTCATCGCTTTCTGCCTCAATTTGAGGGTTTCCAGCAGCTCCGTTTGCAAGTATTGCCGCCATATCATTTGTAGAAGTGTCGCCGTCAACGCTGATACGGTTATAGGTAATTCGGTTTGACTCATTCAGTGCCTTTTGCAGAGCTTCGGAAGATATAGCCGCATCCGTGGTCAAAAAGGCGAGCATAGTTGCCATATCAGGGTGGATCATTCCGCTTCCCTTGGCAATACCTCCTACCGTAATTGTTTTACCGGCAATTTGAGCCTGTACCGCCGCTTGCTTTGGTACGGTATCGGTAGTCATAATCGCCTGTGCGGCATCATCGGAGCCGTTAGATGAGAGACCTGAAACAAGCCTTCCAACAGCTTTTTCAATGTTTTCAATCGGCAATGGAACTCCGATTACACCTGTGGAGTTGACGATTATTTCATCATCCCCTATGCCTAGCTGATCGGCAATAGCGGCACAGGTACGGCGGGCATTTTCCTCTCCGCCGGGAGCGCAGGCATTGGCAATTCCTGAATTGGCGGCAATAGCCCTCGCCATGCCGTTTTTAAGATGCTCCTTTGTCAGAAGCAGGGGAGCAGCTTTGATCATGTTGGTGGTATATACCGCCGCCGCCGAACATTCCCGGTCTGAAAAAATCAGGGCAAGGTCATTTTTCTGCCTCGATTTTCTAATGCCGCAATGTATTCCTGTTGCCGAAAAACCGTTGGCAGCACAAACACCGCCGGCTATTTCTTTCATAAATATTTTCCTTTCACATCCCAAGCCGCAGCCGCAGACATTCCATCGCGGCACCTGCCGCGCCTTTGCCCAGGTTGTCTAATCGCGCAAACATAATGGCCTGGTTTTCATCCCCGAACACAAAAAGCTCCATTTTATCCGAACCGTTCAGGGCTTCCATGTTCAATCGTCCTTTTTCTAAGGCATCTGTCGAATTTAGCGGACGAACAGAAATCTGGCCGGGGTTTCGGGCGTACCACTCGTGCAATGCTTCATGAACAACCTCCGCATTTACGGCAAGAGGTACGCTCAATAACATTCCGTTTTTTACCGGGGTTATCGTTGGCTGAAAAATAGGGGGATGCTCCAGCTGGCAGACCGACATTATCTCAGGCATATGCTTATGCTTCAGGTCTAGCGCATAGGGCAATGCCCCCCTGGGCGGAGTCCTGCTCTGATATTCGGCAATCAACGACCTGCCTCCCCCGCTGTATCCGGTCAATGAAGTGCAAAAGAGCCGGCTGTCTGCATCTATTAAGCCCTTTTGCCGCAATGGGTAAACTAAAGCGGAAAACCCGGAGGCATGACAGCCCGGCACGGTAATCCTGTCACTGGTTTGAATGCGGGTGCGATATTCCGGGGAAAGCTCTGGCAAACCGTAAGCCCACTCGGGGTCTGTCCTATGAGCAGTGGAAGAATCTATGAACACTAGGTTTAACCCTTTGCTCATGGCTACCGCTTCCCGCGCTGCTTCATCGGGGAGACAGAGAAAGACGACCTTGGATTTTTTCATGCATGCCCGGCGCGCATCAGGGTTTTTTCGCAGCGTCTCATTGATCTCAACCGCAACGACCCAGTCAAGCTCTTTAAGGCGGCTCCTAATTTGCAGTCCGGTTGTGCCCTCCCCGCCGTCTACGAATACATTGATAGATTTCATGGTGTGATACAATCCTCCAAATATTTAATATGCTCACCGACAGCCCGCGGCGATGGTCCTCCCGGCAAATCTCTGCGTTGTATGCAGCTTTCTAGTCTCAGCGTTTGGTATATATCGTCTGAAAACATTTCAGAATGTGCTTGGTAGTTCTCTAAGGGCAGTGTTTCCAGTGTTTTACCCAAGCACTCGCACTCGGAAACGAGCTTACCAGCAACACTGTACGCCTCCCTGAATGGCATACCCTTCTTTGTGAGGTAGTCGGCGCAGTCGGTGGCGTTGATGAATCCCCTGGCGGCCGCCGAACGCATACGGCCTGCTTGAAAGGCTATGGTTTCAACCATGGGTATCAGTGCATCCAGGCAAGCTGACGCAGTGTCGAATCCATCAAAAAGGGCTTCTTTATCCTCCTGCATATCCTTATTATAGGCAAGCGGAAGACTTTTTAACATGGTCAGTGTTCCAATCAAATCACCATACACCCTCCCGGCTTTGCCGCGTATAAGCTCGCAAATGTCAGGGTTTTTCTTTTGGGGCATAATAGAAGAGCCGGTTGAAAAGGCATCCGACAGCTCGGCAAAACCAAATTCGAGCGAACACCAGAGGATAATCTCCTCGCTTATCCGGGTCAAATGAGTCATCATAAGGGCTAATGCCGAGAGTATTTCAGCACAATAGTCGCGGTCTGAAACGCCATCAAGGGAATTGCGGCATATCCCCGAAAAGCCCAGCTCCTTCGCAACCCATTCTCGGTCAAGAGGATATGTGGTTGATGCCAGTGCACCACAGCCAAGGGGCGATTCGTCCAAACGCCTTCCCGCATCCGACAAACGAGAAATATCGCGCAAAAACATCTGACACCAAGCACACAAATGGTGAGCCAGGGTAATAGGCTGCGCTCTTTGCAGATGGGTGTACCCCGGCATGACTGTTTCTGTATGCTCCTTTGCATGCTTCAGCAGGACACCAATCAGTGCTTTGAGCTTGACGGAGAGACAATTAAGTGCCTTCTTTGCATATAGCCGTAAATCTGTTGCTGTCTGGTCATTGCGGCTTCGCCCCGTATGCAAGCGTTTGCCGGCTTCGCCAATGCGTTCGGTCAAGGCTGATTCTATAAACATGTGAATATCCTCAGCCGCCGGGTCTATGGCAAGAACCCCTGATTCGATATCGTCACATATTCCACGCAGGCCCTTAACTATAGCTTCTGAGTCTTCAGAGGAGATAATCCCCTGCCTGCCAAGCATTTCGGCATGGGCGGCAGAGCCTGCAATGTCCTCTTTGTACATGCGGCAATCAAAAGATACCGAACTGTTGAACTCGTCAAGACGTTTGTCGGTTTCTCCCGCGCTTCTGCCCGACCATAATTTCGCCGCTGTATATTTATACATTTTTACTCCTCGCTTTTGCGCTTACGGTCACAGGAAGTCCAAACAGGTTGATAAAGCCTTCGGCATCCTTTTGGTTATAGGAGCTCTCGCCAAACGATGCCAAATCCTCGCTGTACAACGAGAAGGGACTTGACATTCCCTGAGGAATCAGGTTCCCCTTATACAGCTTTATTTTTACCGAACCGGTAACTGTTTCCTGTGTTTTGTCGACAAAAGCAGAGAGAGCCTCTCTCAATGGGGTGAACCACTGACCGTTGTACACCAATTCGGCAAAACGTACCGCCAGCTGCTCCTTTTGGTGATAGGTTTCTCTGTCTACTGTGAGTTGCTCTAACATTCTGTGAGCCTTATACAGTATAGTGCCTCCCGGAGTTTCGTATACCCCCCTGGATTTCATTCCGACCAGACGATTTTCCACAATGTCGGCAATGCCGATACCGTGCTTTCCTCCCAAATGATTGAGTCTTTCCAAAAGAGCTATGCCGTTAAGCTCACTGCCGTCAAGTGAAATCGGAATACCCTGGTGAAACCCGATTTCAACAACCTCCGGAATATCAGGGGCTTTTTCGGGTGTATTACCCATCTCAAGAATTTTATCGTACATAGGCGCATTTGCGGGATCTTCCAAATCTAAGCCCTCATGCGATAAATGCCAGATGTTTTTGTCCTTTGAATAGTTGGTCCCCCGGTTTATAGCAAGCGGCACAGAACGAGCCTCGGCATAGCTGATGGCATCCTCGCGGCTAGATATATCCCACTCCCTCCAGGGAGCTATGACGGCTAACCCAGGGGCGAACGCTTTGATGGTAAGCTCAAACCGTACTTGGTCATTACCCTTTCCGGTACAGCCGTGAGCAATGGCATCCGCATCCTCCTTCAGGGCGATTTCCGCTAAACGTTTGGCAATGACCGGACGAGCAAATGATGTACCCAATAAATATTCGCCTTCATACACCGCCCCTGCCTTTAGTGTGGGGAAAATGTAATCCGAAATAAATTCTTGGCGCAAATCCTCAATATAACATTTGGACGCACCTGTTTTAAGTGCCTTTTCAATCAGTCCGTCAAGCTCCTTCCCCTGACCTACATCCGCAGCCATTGCAATAACCTCACAGCCGTAATTTTCTTTCAGCCAAGGGATGATAATAGAGGTATCAAGCCCACCTGAATAGGCCAAAACCGCTTTCTTTATCTTTCTCATTATTTCTACACCTCTCCTAAAATTCATGTCCGCACCAGAACTCAGCTGCAAGAAGAGTGTAACACATGATGTATATTTATGCAACACTTTTTTGAAAGAAAATTCAGCAAGAAAATTGAGCATCGAAACCTGAAAGCATTATCAGGCAAATCGAAGAAGGGAAAGAACAAGTAAAAAAGAATGGCAGTCGTGAAAAAAATAAAAAGTCAAAGTACGAGCATGGCTTCTAAAATTACAAGGTGGAGCCTGTCCTGCCTTACCCCTTATTTTTCAAAAATAGGGGGTACGATTTTTACCCCATAAATCGCAAACAAAAAACCCGCAAAGCCTTACGCAATGCGGGTTTCCGATGGAGCTTCTGGGCAGATTCGAACTGCCTACCTCGTCCTTACCAAGGACGCGCTCTGCCGAGTGAGCTACAGAAGCCCAAGCCCTGAACACACAGGCATTCTAACATACCTTAAAAGATAATGCAAGTAAAACTTTTAAAAAGGAGTGGACAATAGCACTGATTACAGGAAGTCTAATACGGAGAAGGGCAGCTCGCGGGAATTAGGGTCACGATTTTGACGGAATTTCATTTTTGCTGCGCCGAA
>Ga0099364_10000740_pt1 | contig 55508 bp, 45 predicted proteins | sample TergutTh196P3_FD_73070 | JGI IMG/M metagenome (GOLD analysis project Ga0099364, IMG submission 73070) | Microcerotermes parvus P3 segment gut microbial communities from Pointe-Noire, Republic of the Congo - Th196 P3 | ecosystem: Host-associated > Arthropoda: Insects > Digestive system > Gut ... | reverse complement strand
AAGTCGTCTTGGAAAACTTCGTGTCAATGATTAATTTCTGTGTTTGGTTTTCGATAATCACATCGGCATACATATTTGGTGGTTTGACATAATTTTCATCATAGCTCCATGCGATTTGCTTTTGGTAGTGTACTTTGTATTCTGACGTGAGATGCTTTCGATAAAACTCACAAACAAACCTCTCAAACAGCTCTGGGAGTAACTTGTCCTCGAGTACACGAAATTCTTTTTTACCCTTACTTTGGCTTGCGATAGCTTCTTCACAAATGAGCCGGCAAAAATATAGTAAGGTATCGTAATGAACGTTGTTACGATTAAAGACAAGACTGTCCCATTTTATCGTGTTGATTTCCAGCGCGCCTATCTCATTGAAGTACAACAGAATTTTCGATATGTCGCGTTTTATGTTGGTTTTCAAAGGACGGCGTTTCAAATATAACAACGTAGTTTTAATTATCTGGTTGAAGTAAATATCTGCGCTAAATTCATCAAAATCGCAAACAGCTTTAGCATTTTGAAACGCCAACCTACGAATAGAACAGCCTATATTAACCCTACCTCTAATCGCGGACAGTTCTTCTGTTTGACTGATATAGCTTTTCAAAAATCCACGTTTTATTAAATCGTTAGTACCGCATAATAGCAAAGATGCCAATAAATCATAGATATTTTCGCAATCTTCACGGTCGAGCCGGGCGTACTCCTTTGATTTTAGCATTTCAAAGGCGTAAACGAGCATATAATATACATTCTTGATTGGTATTAAGCTCATTTCAATAAACCCTTTGCTTTTTCGAGGTTGTCTTTATCATCAAAAAAATATTCGTTTAGTAATTCTTCAATTTCGTATTTGATAATCCCTTCAATGTCATTTGAGGAAAACGGAGTATTTGAGCAAAAATAACTATGACCGATTTGATGACCCTCATCAAGATTTTCGGATATAAAGCCATTCAATCTCTTGATTTTCTCTATAATCGCTTCCGCATCGTGATAATTACTCTTAAAGTCAGCGATGAACTGCGGATTGTCAAATACAGGCTCAATAGGTATAAAGCTGAACCTACGCCGTAAAGCGTAATCAATCATGGCAAGGCTACGGTCGGCGGTATTCATCATGCCAATTACATAAATATTATCAGGGACATAAAACATTTCACTTGAATAAGTTAGCTTCATTGCAAACTCATTCCCACGTTTATCATTTTCAAGCAGCAGCATAAGCTCGCCCATCACTTTTGAAAGATTTCCGCGATTTATTTCGTCTATAATAAAGAAATATTTGCTTGATTTATCCCTTTGGGCTTTAATACAAAAGTTATAGAACACGCCTTTTATTAATTCAAAGTTTCCATTACCACTCGGTCTAAATCCCTCTATAAAATCTTCGTAGGAATAATTTTGATGAAACTGTATCATCTCAATTTTACTTTCATCTTTCGCTCCAATAATCGAATATGCAAGTCGTTTTGCCATATAGCTTTTGCCGACGCCGGGTGCGCCATGAAAAATTATGTTCTTTTTGCGGTTTATTATAGCAACAATATCATCGTAATCATCAAGTTCAAAATATACTTCCGAAAAGAAATCATCTTTTGTGTATTGAAATTTCACAAAGAATAAATCTATATCCATTGGTGGTTTGCCACCAGGGAATTTCAACATATATTTCTCGTCATATAAAGTCAAGTGAATTCTATAACCTTTTACAACCTCGTTTGAAGATTTGCCCTTGTCCGCAAAACTGATAGAGCCGTCTAAGCACAACTCCTTCATCACCGCATAAGGGATTTTATAGAACCCTTCATCGCCTTTTACTAAAACTAAGTAGTCAATTATTTCGTTGCTATCAACAATGGCTTTTTGTAAACCATAAAAATACCCCGTTGAAAGGAGCTTTGACTGGCGCATTAATACAGTCTTCCCATTATTCAACTCAAAGAGGGAAGCTCTTTTCAAGATTGTATGCTCTTTTTTTAAGCCGCCGAGGCAATTCAAGGTTAATGCCTCAATTTCTTTTTTGTTTATGGGAGCAAGTTCATCAAGTATGTCATCGCCAAAATATTCGGAGGATAATTCCGTCTCTTGAATTGATATGGGATTCGACCGGCGGATACTATCAATTAAAGACTCGTCATTTAGTAGTGCTTGTCCAATATTTGCACCTTTGTTTATTTCGGCACTATAAGAATCTTGCAAACCTGCTTTTTTTATTATGTCTGCAATACTGACTTTGCTTGATTTGATGACTTCATTGTATATTATTCCAAATAAATGAATGCTGGTAACTTGCCTTCCTTGTTCTGCGCTGTCATACATTTCCTTTAGAATCTGGCCCAATGAGTCGGATGAGGGTTCTGGGACAATGGTATAATCTAAGCCATTTTTAGTTTCCAAAATTTTCTTCTTGAATATATTAAAAAAGTCTCTCAATGCTTGATTAGGTTCATCATCATACAATCCCAGGCTCGCAACGGATATTGATTCAGACTTTCGGTCAATTGGTTTCTCGGGCGGGTGATTTCCGATATATAAACTTATTACCTCATTGCTCGTTTTATCGAACTCAGGGATTGTGTTGATATCTGTGTCTACAAGGTTGATATAGTTCGATGTAGTAGCATAATTGCCATATTTGTGGTCTATTGTACAATCCAACTCAAAACCGTCATAACTCCGGCAATCTTCATAGTATTTCCGCAACGAAGAATTGTCGGTATAACCACGCCCAGTTACCTTTTCCCCGGCAGTTACTCCATTATTGATGTTTAATTGATTAACAAACCACGCCAACATCTTTTTGAATTTTACGTAATCGTTCATAATTCACTCTCCCTCTTTTCAGCAAATTCCCGCACTTGCGCTGCCCATTTTTCCAGCAATTGATTCCATTCTTGGCTTTGAAAATAATCATTTGCTGATGAAGACAAATCAACTTTTGATATATATGCGCCAACTACACCGTTATCTAATACACCATCTTGAATAACATCCTTATCCCGTAGAATAAAAACAGGCAAACTTATTTGCAATGCCATAGCAGGTTCTACATGGCAAAACGGACTGGTTATCCATTTGTTTTCGATTGAAAAGGACTCCAGATCATTATCACCATTTGCCCTGAACTCTCCGCGCACAATTAAGGTTTGCTTTAATGCAACGATTAAAAGCCCGCAACATTCAGACATGATTTTACTAATTGCTATCAAAGGCGGCTCCTGATAAAAATCCGTTACGCCCAATGTTCTTGGATATAGGTTTGTTTTGTTTAATAAATCCTTTTTCATAGCATCTAAAAACTTCGCCTGTGTCTTTTGGTGTGGTCTCGGATAACTCAAGAAAATGGGGATTCGAGTAACCTCTTCCGCAGCATAACCTTTTTCTATAAGCAAGCATCCTCTTTCATCATCTACATCTATTACATCTCCAATTTCCATCATTCGTTTTGTTGGGGTGTCAGTGCATTTTTTAATGAATCTAACCTTCATAAAACCTCCTTGTTTTGATTGCTATTCTTTCATCCTTCAACATCAATCGGATATTGCTTTTCTTCTCATATTATTAAACACTGCTCGGCAAAGATAAATCGTAGCCATGTATCAATATAATTTTGCAAACCACCTCAACTTCCGTGCAGCCCAACACAAGAGCGTCTAGGTAATCCACCAATCATTGTTCGAGCAGGGAAGCAGCATCTTCACCGCTAAGCGAGTTATCATCCCCAATTTTAAAGGTGAACAAGTCTAGTTTAAACATGCGGAAGCCTGTATTAAATTGGCTGCATTATCCTATTTGGCTTGCTAATACACTCTTTCTTCCGACAAGTCATATTATGGCCGTTTACTCACAAAAAAACAAGTTGTAAATGTAGATTCTAAAAACTACCGCATAACATTTCTCAAACAGGTTGTAAAACCCTCCCTCCCACGGCTAATAAGTAGGAGGATCTTTTTTTCCTCACAGCAACCCCTATCCACCACACCAACAAGGGAGGCCAACATGAAAAATAACAATACCAACACCAACAGCCCCAACACCAATAACCCCACCGACATCACCATCTACGACACGAACGACATCCGGCAGATGTTCCACATCGGCAGGGATAAAGCCTACAGGCTAATGGCGATGCCCGGATTCCCGAGCATCCGCTTAGGCTGCAAGTCTGTCATCGAAAAACAGGCATTGGAGGCATGGCTGGCCAAAAATAGGGGCAGGGACATCGCCATCTAAAGCTCGTCCAACAGGGCGACCGCCGACTGCTTTTGCTCCTTCACTAGATGGATGTAGGTGTTATATGTTACGCCTACATCCTTATGCCCCAACAGCTCCGAGACGGTTTTCACATCCACGCCTTTCTTGAACAGCATACTGGCGAAGGTATGGCGGCAGGTATGCAATCCACAGGCTTCGATGCCGCATTGGGCTAGGATGCGCTTGAACACCCTGTCAACCGAGGCGTGGCGTTGCAAGCCGCCACTGGCGGTCGCCGTCACATACTCAAACTCGCCGTTTATCTGTTGTAACACCCTTATCGCTTCCAATGCCTTTTCGTTTAGATACACTATCCTATTGCCCGACTCTGTCTTGGTACTGTCTTGGCGTGTTACCACAAAATGCGCCCCCGGCTGCTCCGTCCTGTTTTTGATGACAATCACGCTGCCGCCCACGACCATCCGCTGCCGCTCCAGGTCGATGTCAGACCAGCGCAGGGCCAGGGCCTCGCCTATCCGTAGCCCGCTATAGAGCAGCAGAACTATCAGGCTACCCATTCTATAAACAGGTTTCCCATTATTGTCCAGTCTATTGCACTCGTCATAAATCATCCGGACTTCGGCATCTGAGAAAAAGCGGATGTCGGACGCGCTTTTCTTGATGTTTTTCGGGAGGACGACACCGAGGCAGGGATTTTTGATTATTTCGTTCTTGATTAAACCTAACTTAAAGCAATTATTCATGGCATTGTAAGCGACCACCCTTGCACAGACTTTTGACAGACTATCTTTCAGAAAACATCAGAAAATCCCAGAACCAACCAGGCCAAACCAGCAAACCCAAAACATGCAAAAACCGCTATTTCCAGCGGTTTTCTTACCTTTCCTTTAAAACAGGGGATGAGGGATTCGAACCCCCGTGAACGGTTTTGGAGACCGTCATACTGCCGCTGTATGAATCCCCTGGGTGGGCCGGTGTGTCTGCCGAAATACAGTATAGCAAATGTGGGCTGGGTCTGTCAACTGCTTCTCGCGGTGGATTTGCCGCGGCGGATCGCAGAGCGGCGCATCTGAATTATGTCAGCTTCGCTGACCCCGCCGGCGTAGCCAGTGATTGGCTCGCGTCGAGTATGCCTAGCGGCATGCTCGTTTGACAGCCACTTAACTTCGCACATCAAGAAGCCAAAACCGGCAAGAAAATCAACAAAGCAACGCACAACGATAAAACCGGGGTCAGGCTCCCCCACAATAATTCCTTCAGATTATGCTCCTTGCGGGCAAGAGATGACCATAGTACGGCCGCATAAACAACCACGCAGTAAGGCAGGCTTTTGATACCCAAAAAATATACCAGCAAAATGAGCGGCCCTGTAATGCTACAGGCATGGCCGCTGGCCTTAATTTTGATGACTTTATTTAAAATAATGAGAATCACGACCGAGGCAAAATAAGTCAGATATACCAGCATGAGGTAGGCGCTACCTTGGGAAAGATGGACAAAAACCAACCCCAAGCCATAACCGATAAACGAAAGCATGAACGCCAAATCACGCTGGCCCGGACGCCCTTTCTCCTTGACCTTGGGGATTATGTAGGACAGCGGATAAGCCAACACCGGCATTATCATCAGGAAAAGCAAGGCCCAAATCAACTGTAGGGCATCCGCGAACACCGCCGTTTGACCAAAATATAGTATCAACAGCAGAACGCAGACCATCACGGGCGGTACGGTTATTATTCTTATGATTTTGGCGATTTTGTTTTTCATGGAAAGCTCCTCCTTAATCACGTTGCGTGGACAGACATAATTCTAATGCCGCGCATAAAAAAGTAAAAGCTACGCGGTCACGCCACGACTACACGGGAGAGAAAAATAAAAGAGAGGAGAAAACAGTAAAAATAGAGGGCCAAAAAACGACTCCACGTTTCGTAGAGTCTAGTCCTTGGCCTTGATTCTAAAGCAAAGTATCACAATGACCTGGGCCGGTATGCCCACACAAAATAAAAGCCAGGGGTTATACTCCAAAAATGTGAAATAGATGGCGGCCAGAATACTCCAGATAAGCAATGATATGTAATAGATATTGGCCCGCGCCCTGCCCCAGACGGAAGAGAGTACAATCATGTCCACCAGGGAAACGGGCAAGGCATACAAAAAGATGAGCCACATGGCACTGCCTGTAACAAACCATAGCAAGGCAAAGATTAATAGCGCCAGCGTCCATATGCCAAAGAATGAAATGAGCTGCACAATGCGCCGGTCAAATCTGCCGGGGATGGCTGCTTTTAACACTTTCTCGTCGTGTTCACTCAGCAGATAGTCCACGGACACGCCAAAAATCTCGCTCAGCTTTTTCAGCACATAGGCATCCGGTACCGCCTCGCCGCGTTCCCATTTGGACACCGCCTTGTCGGAATAGCTCAGCGCCTCGCCCAGCTCCAATTGCGTCATTTTCTTGGCTGTGCGCAGATGATAGATGTTTTTGGAAACAATATCTTTTAAATCCATGTTATATTTCGTTCCTTAATATTACTCTTTATTACTTTCATTATAGTATGGCCGGGATGGTTAATCAAGTCGTTAATGCCCGTTCATTGCGGCCATGCCCGTTTTATGCTATAGTGGGCTTGAGAAAGAAGGACAGGCATTATGGACTTAAGAGAGCTTACATGGAAGCAGTCGGCGGGCAGCATGGCATCGGACGGAGTATACCTGAAGGCGGAAAGAACGATAAATGGTGTGAAGTATTACTATAAGCTGTCCAACTATGACAGTTATCAAGGCGTGTTCGGCCATGAAACAATCAATGAGCTGATGGCATATCGCCTGGGTAATACCCTGGGTTTTAACATTCCGGCATGTGACGTGCAAAAAAGCTGGGTCTGCATAGACGGAATCGAGTTCGAAGCCTTCGTTTATATCGCGAAATCCTTCAAGCCCAGCGGTACATCACGGGAAGCGTTTGATAAATTTTACGAGCATAACCGGATAGGACGGGAAGAATCGCCTTTAGATTTTTGCAAACGTCATGGCTGGTCGGATGATGTGTATAAGATGTTTGTTTTTGATTACCTGATCATAAATCGCGACAGACACGGTGCCAATTTAGAGGTGTTCAAAAATGGCTTGAAAGCATTGTCGCCATTGTTCGACAACGGCATATCTTTTGTTTTTTCGTATACAGACAAAGATTCGGATCTGGGCAGCTTTAACGACTTGGCTGATTTGCCCGTGAATAACTTCATCGGCACCCGCAGCTTACAAAAAAACTTGGAATTTATTGATAAAAAGCTACAGTTCAATGCATTGCCCGCAGATTTGGAGCAACTACTGTTTTCGGGCATTGAAGATGCACTGCCACAGCATTATTATCAAAAAATCTTGGGCTTAATCGAAAAGAGGTGGGAACGTGTTGAAGGTTTTCGCATTAAATGACGACGCACTCCAAAAGCAAGTGGGCGTTTTCCGTTATGACATCGACAAAAAGCAGTTCTCCATGTCCATCCTGCCGGACATCCCGGCGGCGGACTTACCGCTCTCTTTGGAAATATTTGCCGCAAATGGCAAACGCGAGCTGGGTAATGAGGACGTGCTGACTTGGCTGCGCGGGCGCATATGCCCGCCGGGACGACAAAACATAAACTCCATCTTGAAAGAGCATCAACTGCCTGAATACGATGAGTTCTCGATGCTAATGCACACGATGGCACGCTGCGACAAAGACGAGCTGTATTTAGCGGCGAGTATGCCTGGCGGCATACTCGATTGAATTTCCCAATCTTAGTAAATAGAGGAGTGTCATGAAAATCATCGTCCAGGCATTTACGGGGGGCTTTCACTCCGCCAATGATCCCGCCGGCCACAAACATGAGATAGACAAACTCGTTTCCATTTGTGAAAAAGCCCATGCGGACAGCGTTTTGATTGGCTGGAACGTATCATGGCCGTATGACGGGCTCGTCCGTGAAATGAAGCAGCGGAGCGTGAAGGTGTTTTTGTGGCTGCCGGTCTTTTCCGAGTATGGAGAAGACGCAGTCGCGGCCCTGGATTTTCTGGGGGTCAGGCATGAAAATGCCCGGACGGCGGCTGATGATGATTTTAGCTTCGCCTGTCCGGGCGATGGCGCCAATATACGGCTGGCATCGCTTTATTATGACAAATATTTTAACCGGCATGGATTCGACGGTATCTTTTTAGATAAAATACGTTTCTCGTCCTATGGCAACGGTTTTCATTCGGCCATGGGCTGCTTCTGTGATGCCTGCCGCGATTTCTACGAACGTGAAGGCGTGGACATGGACATTTTCGCGGAAATGATGGCGAAGCCCCAAAAAGATTTCCTGATCCCGGACGCATTACATGGCCTGGACTATACATTCATAAACCCGCTAATGGACAGCCTTTTTCGCGCAAGGGCAAAGATGATAACCGCGTCCACCCGAAAAGTCGCCGATGTCTTCCATGACAGGGGCCTGTCGGTCGGTCTGGATGTGTTTGCTCCCCCCTTTGCCTATCTGGTCGGGCAGGACATAAGGGCCCTGTCTGACTTCGCGACCTTCATCAAGCCGATGATGTACAATGTGACTGACGCCCCGGCCGGTGTGCCCTATGAACTAAGGCACATGAAGGCGGAGCTAATGAAAAACGGCTGCGACATCGGCGGCCGTCTGGAAAAATTATGGGGAACGGAGAGCCTGACACTGGAGGATTGCTTCACCCGGCAACTGTGTCTGCTGAAGGAAACCAACTGCGACATTTATCCGGGCGTGGAAGTGAACAAGGTCGATTTTTGCGCCACTTCTGATGAATATGTGATGAAAACCCTCAGCAGCATAAAAGATTCCGGCCTCGCCGGCGCAGTCCTTTCATGGAATGTGCTGGCGGAATGTGTTTGTCTTGCATTCTCTTACAAAACGGCGTATGATAAAAGTAGGAAAAGTGGGATAAATCCCGCGCAGCCCAAAAGGAGTGAATGTTATGAGTATTCCAATGATCGATAACGCTAAGGTCATGTCCAAAGGACAAGTCACAATCCCCAAAGAAATCCGCCATCTTTTAAAAATAGCCGAAGGTGACCGTGTTACGTTTATCTGTGAAGGTGAACACGCCATCGTAATGAATGCAAACGTTTATGCAATGCGCACCCTTCAAAAAGAATTAATGGGGGAGTGGGAAAAAGCTGGCATAAACAACGAGGCGGACATTGACGAGCTTTGCCGTGAAACACGTGCGGAGATTGAGGGCTTATGAAAAGCAAAATAATTCTTGACTTTCATCCAAGCCCACCGTATAATTTGTGTTTTATCGTTGATAATAGTGGGATTTTGTTAAAATATCGGAATAAGCTCGATGTCTACATGGCCGATTAAGAAGGAATATGTATAACTGCGAGATGCAGGCAGGTCAGGAAAGTAAAGGACAACACAAACTTGGAGGTGGAGGGGTTGCGGGTTGATGGCTAATTTCAACATCCTTGCTGTTCTCCTAAATACTTCAAGACCCTATCCCGGTAACGCCTCAGCATATGCGGATGCCAGACATCCAGCGGCGGGGAATGAAGGGTATTAATGTTTCTTGCGACAAAACGCTCCAACGCATCGCCTTTCTTGATGAAAAACATCGCGCTTTGTCTATAAAAATAACAAATGCGCTCATCATCCCATATTTTCCCCCGCAAGCAATCTACGCAAGCAAAGCCTTGTTCCTCAAACAATTTGGCCCAATAGCTGGGGAACTGGAGGTTGATGTGTTTAACCCCCGGCTGCGGCGGGGGAGCGGCGCAGAACAGGACCATGTCGCTGTGTTTGCACAATGTTTGGACAAATGCCGCCGCGCTCCCCTCCGGGAGGTGCTCGGCGGTTTCGAGCGACATGGCTAAATCGAATCTCCTGGCCAAATCCACCGGCCCGGTCAAATCATGGGCTTGGAACTCGTCTTTGCTTATGTGGAAAGATTCTTCGTTGAAATAATCCAAGTCCACTCCCAAGACTTCGCAACCCGCCCTTTGTTTAAACTCGGCCAAAAATTCGGCCGTCCCGCAGCCAAAATCCACGACTTGGCCAAGCTCTCCCACCAACCCTAGAATATGAGGAACGATTATCCGGGCCGAAAAAAGCTTATCTTGCTTAAACGGTTCATGAAATTCAGCGCCATAAAGCAGCCGGTCAGGGATGCTTTTCGTCGCATAGTCGCGATAATCTTCAAGTGATAATATCCGGTCGCCATTAATCCCCATCTTTAGCAAATCCCGGTATATCTCTTCATGATAATTGCCGGAAGTGATGACGATATAGGCATCTTGGTGGTTTTTTTGCAATTCGCCGGGCGAGATGATCGGCAGGCCGGTTTCCGGCTCAAAGCCGCTTCTTTTTTTGTCGCAAAAACATCTGGGTTTTATCTGATGTCTCATTAAAAACTCTGCCGCGCTCACTCCCACGTTAAGAGCGCCGTATAAAATGACGGATCTATATTCGTCTTCCCCCACCCTATGTAGATATTCGTTATGTAGGCCCGTCGATTGGGCTAAATGTTCCTTCTGACCGCTGCCTGGCAACCATTCAGGAGCATCTATTTCATCGAACATACATTCGTTGATGAGGTCAGCGACTGTAAAAATTGGGACCGCCGGATAATGCTCCCGGATTTCCGCTTTCACTTCACCGACTACTTTCGAGTCATGGATGGCAATCACAATGACCGTTCCTCCTTCGTCTATCCCACTCCCGCAGGTGTATGGCGGCCGGCTGACGGGGATACCATCCACCGCCGTGATGGTCTCGTTTCGGTCCCAGATTTCCACCGGCAGGGCATAACCCCATAGCTTTATAGCTATCAGTAGAAACTTGCAAGCATTTCCCGCTCCATAAATGACCAATTTCGCATGACCCGGCTTCTTGAAAAACGGTAGAAATTCTGTATTAGGCGTATGAAAATTTAAACTCCCATGAGCCTCATAGGAAATATTAAATAAATAAGCTCGCCACAGGTCTATAAAGTGCTTCTGTGAATAAAAGCGCCGGATAATAGCAAGGACCAGCTCCATTTCAGGCCTATGAGCATAACTTGACCATGGGAAATATAGCATATCAAATACGTTTTGGATATACCTAATCGTGTCGCCGGATATCTGGACAGCGCCGATATTGGCCAGTCCCTTATTGTGAATCAAATACTGTCGATCACGCGGTTTTATCTTATCCCCGGCTACCGTGTCGAAACATAATTTGGGAGCAAGGCATATACTGGGAAAACGTGATAATTCGCGATAGGTAAAAAGGCATAAATCATGGAAGACCACTACCGCGCTTGGCGTAAGGTAAGGCAAGGCGCAGAGGAAATTCAAAGATTCTACCGGATGGAGATGGGCAGTGTCGATGACGCAAAAATCAAAAGAGCGTTCTTCAAACGTCTGGCACACTTCTGAAAAATCCACACCCTGGTATAAGCTCCACTGGCTGTTTCCGGCAGGGTAGAGCATATCAACGGCAAAACCAATTGCCTGTCCAGGGCGTGTAGTACACATTTCGGCTGAATCGACGGAAATGACCTTGGCGTAAGGCTGGTCATGAATGGCATTTAATAAAACGCAGGTGCTGCCTCCTTCCGCTACGCCTATTTCCAGTATCCGCCGGGGTTTCAATTGGCGGATCAACCCGTTTAAGAATTTACTCTCGACCTGGTGCATCTCGGCATATCGACGTATATCAAGCGGAATGGATTCTAGTAGCTCGTTTTCTACTTCTTCCGGTTGGGCCAGGCTTTTAATATTTCTCATGGCATTTTCCTTTCTGGTTTACTAAATCTACCTTAAATGGATATTCGCATTTTCTGATGGCATCAAAAATGATATCTTTTTACTATAGAGTGCTTTGGGAAACAATATCTCCCGAAGCGAATTTTCGTGAATATTACCGATGACAGGGGAAAGGTTTGGGGAAGGGTTTGGGCAAGCCCCCGCGATCCCGCACTGAACAGGATGACTCTCTTTCCTTTTTTGGCGTTTATGAAATTTTTAAGGGAGCTTTTTTTCAATATTTCTTTGATCATTTGGATTCTTCCTTTCAAAGGCGAACGGAGTTCGCCCCTACTCAATTTATTTTCTCTAAGGTAAACTCGATTCCGGCGATAGCCAAATCTCCTATATCATAACCGGCTTTGGCAACTTTCAGCCGAATCTCATCCGTGAGTTCAGAAGCATGGCTAGTCCCAAAATACCTCTGAAGCCGAGTTTGTTCAGCATAGTTTATGACCTGCATCCCAGCTTGCATGATAAAACCCACCAATTCCGTGCGGGAATAATGATTAAGGTGATTTTTTATATAATCCATCCACAATATTTCATCAAACCCATTATCATGGAATAAACTGGCCAGTTCATTGTCTGGCATATATAGATGGCACCAGGGCGGTATGGCTGTTATCAGTTTGGGATCTCCATTGTCGTGATAGCCTTGGATCGATGTCCAAATATGGCTAAATAGGCAATAAAATCTCCCCCCTGGTTTAAGCACTCTCTTTACTTCCCGCAATGTCGCTTTGATGTCTCCTATGTGTTCAAAGGCGCCTCGGGAATAGACTGCATCAAAGGTATCGGCCTCAAAATCCAGCTTAGTGGCATCCCCATTTTTAATCAGCCAATTGTCGCTCGCGCTGGATTTACTTACTTTAAGGTCGATGCCGATTATTCTATGGGGCGAATATTTAATAGCTAACTCTCTCACTTCATCACCAGCTCCGCAACCTATGTCTAGGACGGTTTTCCCGGCGATGTCCCCCAGGTTTTTGATTATGAGGGCTAATTTGGCCGGAAGTATCCTTATTTGGGCAGCTGGAACCCCTATTTCCACTAGCTGTTTCTTGATTGCCTCGTTATATCTGCTGGATGTGATCAGGATGTCTTCATATGCGATGGTTTCCAGTTCTTGGGGATGGCGAATCTTAAAACCTCTGGCCATAAGCCCCTGTTTTTTTTCATCGTTGTCCATTAAGGCGCAGACATCGTTGGTTTCAAAAATCAAATCCTCTAAGATGGCAAAATCAGCTCCGATGCCAAATATGACGGTCTTTTTATCTTTGGGCATATGTTATCTCCTCCGGGTGAACGTAAGTTCTTTTCATTATGTCATTAAATGGCGGCAAACTTTACACTGTGTCGGCATATTGTCAATATCCAGGGTATCGATGGCCTGTATCATGTCAAGAGTGCTTTTGGAAAACAATATCTCCCGAAGTGAGTTTTCGTGTACATTACCAATGATGGTAAATGGGATTGGATAGCGTACATCGCAGCATGGCAGTATATCACCTTTCATGTCAATCACGAGTGGAAAAAAACAGGGCAAGGAATTGAAGTACCCTCCTTTTTTATCAGCCCAAAGATTCCAATATCCTTCACCGGTAGCTTCTTTGTAAATATATTGTCTGTTTGGGGAGGGAGCCTCTTCAGTCCTATCTATTAATATACCAGGATTGACCCCCACCCCCAATTCATGGAAAAACGATAGATAATCGACGAAATGCCCGGCGTTTTCCTCCGTCACCAAGTAACGAACCGATATGGATGAATTAGAATGTAACATGGCTTTTTGCTTCACCAGTTCCTTGATGTTTTCCACCACGGTATCCAAAATAGTCTTCGTCTTTTCCATCGTCGGAGCAAAACCCTGAAAATCCTTGTATATTTCCAGGATGATGCCAGTGATACTGATGGATATTCCCGCATCCGCCAAAAGCAGGGCAACCGCTGTATCGCCCTTCAATGTGACGCCGTTTGTAATCATCTGAAGAGGTAAATTCCTTGCTTTCGTTTCCCTGACCAGATCGTCGAAGCGGGAATGTAAAAGCGGCTCGCCAATGGCAGAAAGGGTCACGCCTCGTAAATCCACCAAATCCTTGATTTCGGCGATTTGGTCAAGGATGGATAAGATAGTTTCATAAGGAACTTCACCTCTAACGTTTTTAAGGATTTTAGCCGTTGCCTCGGGCATCGCCTCGCGAAAGCACATTTTGCAACGCAGATTGCATTTGTCACTCATTTGCAAATTGACTTGCAACTTTCTGCCGGCATAAGGATTGGGAGAAATATTGGGCTTTACGCCGGGAAATCCCCAGGTAATCCCGCGCGGTATGAAGTAATCATGGAACAAACAAAGAGCCCAGAAATCACGAATTCCCATCTCCCACAATTGGGACCCACCCTCCAATATGTGGACGTGCGTGATGAGGATCAAAAAGTCTCCGGGGTTTTCTTGCCTTAATTTGTCAGGACTGTGGATAATAAGCTCACGGCCACAGACCACCTTGCGGCTATCTTGGAGCTTAGGGTCATTGTCCACGATATAAGCTACGATGTCATCTTCGGCCAAAATGTCGTCCATGTAGGCAAGCCCCCTAGGTCCCGCACCGAACAGGATGACTCTTTTCCCTTTTTTGGCATTTATGAAATTTTTGAAGGAGCTTTTTTTCAGTATTTCGTTGACCATTTGTTTTCTCCTATTTCGGGCGAACGGAGTTCGCCCCTACGATGGTTTATGGTTCGGGCGAACATAAGTTCGCGCCTGCAATGGTGGCGGTAATTTCAGCCAGCTACCCAATAGTTCATCATAGTCATAGGGTTCAAACTTGGAAAAGCCGCCATCGGAATAGAAAGTAAACTCGCTGAAATAAAGCTGTCCCTCCACTTCCCAAAAATCGACCCGCACATGAGGGATGCCTTGGCTTAAGATGCCGGCCAATTCCAGCATCTTGCTTAGGTTGGCCGGTTTATTTATCATATGCAAAGGGTCTGTTGGGAAATGCTGCGAAACGGGTAGATAATCCCAATCTGTGGTATATAAATTGCGCTTTTGGCTGGTGAACAAATCGTATACAACCTGAATGATTTTCGGCTCCCCGTTGAAGGTCAAGATTTTGTAGTCATTGATATTATCACCCAGATACTTCGAGGCAAAAATGCGCGGAGTAATATCTTTATAAACCCACTCTCTACTACGCCAATAGTAATTTGTGTTTAGGCGTTTTGTCAATTTATTTTTCGCTCGTTCGATGTCCAGCTGTCGTATGTCATGGCAGACCACGACGCTACCCGAATCATGGTTACACTTTAGGACAAACTGCTCCGGCAGCGAAGAAAAATCTATTGCTTCGGCGCTATCCCACGCTCCATAGATGGGAACGAGATAATCGGCTCCGATTTGCTCGGCGATAAACTCCCGGACAGTGAGTTTATCCGCCAATTTGGTGTAGACCGGGTTTCGATCGTTTAGTTTCAGCCAGTTTAATTTTTCGTTAAACGTTACTGGATTTTCAAAATTGGGTAGATAATTCATTTTTTTCTCAAATATCATTTTTAGATAATCAATATCTAAGATGGTGTTAATCCTATCTTCATAAGTGATTATTTGCTCGGTTTTGACTCCCAGCTTGCTTATATCTTGCCATATTTCGTCATAATAGTTTTCGGAGCATATCATTATATAAGCATTGGGATAATCGCTCATCAGTTCCGGGGGTGATATTATCGGGATGCCTGTTTTCGGGCAAATCCCCCGCTTTTCTTGGTCGCAAAAAGCAGTGGGAATAATATCAACGACTGGCAGTAGCTCAGCAATATACACACCGTAGTCACCAGCCCCATACAGGATAAGCGGTATTTGTCCGCTCGTTTCATGAAAATACATCAGCTATTCTCCTTCTTGTTTTTTGAAAACAAATTGGTTACACCCTAAACCCGCTCCCCAAGTAAGCAATTTGGTAAGTGTGTAGCCTTTATCATAAAAAAATTCAAACACTTGCTCTGGTTTGGCCGTCTGGAACGGATAACCACCGACCCAGTCTACTATATCATGCGTCCATGACATTCCTCGATGCCTTTTATACCCCCGGACGATGGTCGCCGGATTCTGCCCGGTCAAAATCAGCCTACATATTTCTCGTATTTTATAAGCCGTGAGAATTTGCCATTTGGTTACTCTGTTTCCTTGGTTATACTTTCTTTTAAGCTTACGCCATTTCATGCTTTGGTAGCCTTGGTCATTATAAATGGATATGAACAGCGTTCCGCCGTCCGCTACCAATTGCCCTACGTTGGCAAGCGCCCTCCACATTGCTCCGGTATGGTGCAGCACTCCCCATGAATAGACGATGTCGTGCTGGCCCAGGCTAAAGAGCCAATCAGGATCTAAAACATCTCCTTGATGGATTTGCCAGCCGTCATCATCTGGGAAATACCTAGCTTTTAAATCGGTAGTGGCAGCAACCGATTGGGTATCATAATCAAAGGATGTCACCTTGGCCCCCAATCTCCTGGCGCAAAGACTGAATAAACCAGATCCACAGCCAACATCGATGAATTTTTTCCCTTCCAAGCTCGTAATTTTAAGCATATCGCAAAGAGACTCCGTAGCAATCTTAATTTGCTCGTCGGATAAAGCCCGGATGAAACTTTGCCAATTTTCACCAAACTCGAATCTTATCTCTTTGTTTTGCTTTTTGCTCTTATTCTCCTTTTCTTGCGATAATTCTAAAGCCTTATCTTCAAAGTGCAAGAACAAATTAAGTCCACGTTTAAGACCAAGCTCGCTCTCACATTGCCGGGCAATTTTGATTGCCGTATTGCTCTCCCACGAGCATATGAAGACAATGGAATCCGGAGTCATATGCTCTGTGCATTGCTTAACCGAATAGACCGGCAATCCTTTATATCTCTTCTTTTGCTTTTCCGTATTATTGTCGATGAATCCGGCAATATTCATGAATCTTTTATTCTCTTGCAAGAAACATTTGCCACTTTCGGCAGCTCCAAACAAAAATACTTTTGGTGTGCTGTTCATATCGTGACCTCGCTCTTTCTGGACCCAAAATCCTGCTTATGTTCTACGACCTTATTAATAAACCCTTCCCATCGCCCCAAAACTAGCTCTCTATCAAACTCCTTGCGGGCCCTTTCTTTGGCGCTTGCGGCCAGCGTTTGGGCATATTTAGGATCGCTCAGTATTTTAAGCATGGCGCCGGCCAAGGCATCGACATCACCTTTCGGAACTAATAAACCATTCTCACCATCGGTGATAAGCCGCTCCGCACCGCCGCCGTCAAACTGCGTGCATACACAGGGTAAGCCCAAAACCAGGGCCTCAATCAGGGCATTGGGTAAACCTTCGTAGTTGGATGGTAAGACAAACAGCTTGGCATTTACTATGTCTTTTTCCGGTTGCCTGGTTAGGCCGGCAAAAACCATGCGATCGGAAATATTAAGCTCTTCTGCGTGGTTTTTAAGATTTTCCAGTTCCGGTCCCTCGCCATAAATGACAAAATCGTCATTTATTTTGTTCGCAATGAGGGAAAAGGCCGAAATGGCCAGTTCCCAGTTTTTCTCAGAGGAAAGACGCCCTACGCCTACTATGTTTTTCCTTTCGCTGCTAGGCGATTCGCCGCTGGGCGATTCGCCGCTGGGCGTTTCGCCGCTGGGCGTTTCGCCGCTGGGCGTTTCGCCACTAAACGTGGCAGAAAAAAAGCGCTTGTTCACCAGGTTGTTGATGATGGTTGATTTTTTTTGCAAATCTAGGGGAAAGTAACTTTGGGCTTCCTTTGACTGAAATACAGCGCCATCGGCTTCGGGAATCACCATCCGGTAATACTCTTCGTGCCTTGGATCGCTTAAAAACATGGAAGTCGGGTCAGATCTTTGGGAAAAAATGAGCGGAGTATTGGAACCCGGGATAAGTCGGCGGGCATTTGCCAGCGTTGCCGCATTACCGGCGCCGAAACCAATGAGTACATCCGGTTGTTCATTCATGATGACTTCGGCAAGTGTCTTCTCTAAACTACCCAAATCGTTAGGCCAGACATTAAGAAATATCCTTTTCGAGCAAATTGCTTCACATTCATTATATGAGTACAAAGATGAGACCAGTATGGTTTCGTAGCCCTTATTCATAAAGGCTTCCGTTAGGTTGGCCACGACACGTTCCTGGCCACCGACGGGAAAGAAGTTTAGGAAAAACAAAAGTTTCATTTTCGTTGCGGAAAACGACGAATCGACCGTGATGGATGGCTTGCCTATTACCACAAAATCGCTCATGGCATGGATTCTTTCCTCATCTATGCCCATTGTTTTTAGGTCATGAAGGATTTCAGCGGCAAAGTCCAGCGAGGTGATGAGTATTTTCACTTCCGAATATTCATTCTTTAGTTTTGGGGGAGCGATTATCGGAAGGCAAGACATTGGCTCGATGCCGGTCCTTTTCCTGTCGCAAAAAGCGACCGGTCTTATCTGCTCCTTCTCTAACATCTGATAAATACTTGTTCCACATAATCCCACTCCGTATAAAACAAAAGGCTGGGATTTAAGTATTTCTATTTTCAGCTTATCTTTGCTCATAATGCTTTCCAATCCACGCTACCCAGGCCTCCGAGCTTTCGTCATTGCGGCCTCCGAGCCGCAATCCCCTAGCTTCCGAACCGTCATCCCCCTAATCCACGTCATTGTGGGCTTGACCCGCAATCCCCCGGTTGATTTCTTAAAAATCCGAATTCCTCTTCCGTTTTACGACCTCATCAATAAATTCTTCCCATTGCTCCAAGACCAACTCTCTATCAAACTCCCTGCTTGCTCTTTCTTTGGCATTTGCAGCAAGCGTTTGAGCATACTTAGGCTCAGTCAGCATTTTGAGCATGGCTCTAGCCAACGCATCGGCATCACCTTTCGGAACTAATAAACCATTCTCACCATCGCTGATAAGCCGCTCCGCACCGCCGCCATCAAACTGCGTACATACGCAGGGTAAGCCCAAAACCAAGGCCTCGATCAGGGCATTGGGTGAACCTTCGTAATCGGAAGATAAGACAAACAGTTTGGCGTTTATTATTTCTTTTTCCGGCTCCCTGGTTATCCCGGCAAAAATAATACGGGTGGAAATATTTAACTCTTCTGCGTGGTTTTTAAGATTTTCCAGTTCCGCTCCTTCGCCATAAATGACAAAGTCGTCATTTATTTTATCCGCAATGAGGGAAAAGGCCGATATGGCCAGTTTCCAATTTTTCTGTAAATCTAGGCGGCCTACGCCTACAATGTTCTTCCTTTCGCTACTAGACGTGGCAGAAAAAAAGCGCTTATTCACCAGGTTGTTGATGATGGTGGATTTTTTTTGCAATTCGGCAGGAAAATAGCTCTGGGCTTCCTCTGTCTGGAATACAGCCCCGTCGGCTTCGGGAATCACTATTTGGTAATACTCTTCGTGCCATGGTTCGGTCAAAAACATGGAAGTGGGGTCATTTCTTTGGGAAAAAATGAGCGGGACTTGGGAACCAGGAATAAGTCGGCGGGTGTTTGCCAATATTGCCGCATTACTGGCAGCAAAACCAATGAGTACATCTGGTTGCTCGCTCATGATGACTTCAGCGAGTGGTTTCTCCAAATCCTCCAAATCATTAGCCCAGACATTTAAGAATATCCTTTTCGAGCAGATTGCGTCACATTCATTATATGAGCGCAAAGATGAGACTAATATGGTTTCGTAACCCTTATTCATAAGGGCTTCCGTTAGGTTAGCCACGACACGTTCCTGGCCACCGATGAGAAAGGTGTTTAAGAAAAACAAAAGCTTCATTTTCGTTGCGACAACAGATGAATTGACCGTGATGGATGGCTTTCCTATTATATTAAAGTCATTGACGGAATAAATTCTTTCTTCATCTATGCCCAGCGCTTTTATGTCGCGAAGAATTTCATCGGCGAAGTCTATTGACGTGACTAATATTTTCACATCTGAATATGCACCATTTAACTCTTCCGGCGCGATGATGGGCAGGCCGGAGCCGGGTTCAATGCCGCTGCGCCTTTTGTCGCAAAAAGCGACGGGTCTTAGATTCTCTTCCTCCAGCATCAGGCAGACGGCCGTTCCACAATATCCCGCACCATAGAGGACAAAGGGCGTGGATTTAAGTGCTGCTATTTTTATCTTATCTTTGTGCATATTCATCACTCACTGCCAAAAAAGCAAACGGGTCATTAAACTGCATGGCCACAAACTCACCGATAACAAGCCGGTTGGCTAATGTTTTGTCATAATCCAAAATATTTTCAGCCCTGCTATCCTCCAGCATCGAAAGCCCACTCTCAATCGCAAAGGTATCGTCTATCCCATGTCTCTTGGCGGCTAAAATATCCGCTTCGTAGTTATCGCCAATGTGCAGGATTTTCTTGTCGCCCACCCTATCTCTCAAAATATCGAACAAGCCATTGCTCTTGGAAACACCACAGTCGCAGGAAACCAGGATTTTGCTTATATCCATATCTATGCCCAGATTATCCAGCAAAGCCTTTATCACTTGCTTTGGCAGATACATGTCGGAAACCAGGTAAACTGTTTTCATTTGGTCCCGCGCATAATCCAGCATATCCACCATTGCTTTGCGACTTAGCATGATTTCCGTTTCCATTTCGATTTCCTGTTTTACCGTGGCCGGGCCCAGTTGTTGATATATATCGTATATGTTGGGGACGCCCCCCTCGCGGGATAGCCTGGCTTCTGCTTTTTTCCTTAAGCTTATAAAATTCTCGATTCCATTTCTTTGGGCAAGCAGTGCGAAAACATCATCGGGATATAGGACGCGCCTAGTTAGCAAGGTGTCAAAAATGTCGAAACACACGACCTCGGCAAGGGCAATCTTTTCTCGCAGACTGCTTTTGTTTATCGCCCGGTATTTTTCCCGTATCTTTTCGTTTTGCGTATCACCATCCAAACTATTTCCATGAATGTCATATACATCTACCTTATTTGCCTTACATATGCCCCGGATTCTTCTGTATATGTTTTTAATGCTACTACTTCGCGCAACTATGACGATAATGTCCACCTCTTTGGCCAGTGCCGCTTCCATGGACATCACCGGCTTGCCATAAACGCTCTCGCCTATATGGGTTTCATCCAATAAAGCGATGATGTTGCCGGAACCATATGTATCCAGAATAAGTTTTGTCCATTTCCCTATTCCATAGATGGCCATATTCTTCTTTTTATTGGCAAAATGTTTTTCCCATGCAGGGATTATGTCAACATCCATCACGTTAACCTACCACAAAACTCATCCACTGCCACCGTGAATGTGGTATCCACATCAAAGTATGCTGAATGGCTAAATATCTTATCGACCGACTCCGGCAGAATGGCATCAAAGGCCGCATCCTTCAGATGTCTGCCAAAATCCACTATTTCTTTATGGATTGTAGCTAATGATGAAATTTGCTCTTTTGTGCGATATTCCTTGTAAAACTCCGGATTGCCCTGGGCATCAAAACATTTCACGGTGGGTTCGTATGAAGAAAACACGCTTTCTATCAAGAAATAATCCTTCATAAAGCCGTATGCTTCATCAAACTCATTTTTTGCCTCGAACATTGAAATTATTGGCAGGGATGCGTTTTTTTCATTTTGCATTTTTGTCAAAAACAAACCCGTTATTTCCCAATCCACGCTTTTGGACAGCCATTTTAGGATGCTGCCTTGCGACACCAAATCCACAAAGCCCACTTGCATATTTTGCGGACACTCTAAGTTTTGGATGTATTTTAGTAAATTGCGGCGTTGACATTTGGCATTTTCAAGGATTTCATGGCCATGCCTAAGCACATACTGCTCATCTGTTTCCTCGCGCTGCCTCTCCGACGGCTTTTTCACAAAAAATCTGCTAATCAATAATTCGCTGGCGCTGCCGGAAAAGGGATAATGCATGGCCTCAATAATGTCGCTTTCATTTTCTATGTTGGCCAAAAGGGCCGAGGAGCGGGAAATATAGAAATATCTGGAGTTTAGGCCAAACTTTGTCCAGGTCCGCTGTATTAAATCCAAGAGGAAGCCATCCCTGGCGCTGAGCAAAATAATGTCAAAGCGGGCAGATTCTTCTTTTATCCAATGAATGAATTTATAGACTAGCGGCGCGATGAACACCGCCCAATTGCCATTTCCCAGACATGCCGCCAAGCTGTCGCCGGCCATGTCAAAATGGGCATATAGTTGCACAAGTTCTTCTTGGTAGTTCTTGTTTGCCGTTTTTATTTCGGCTTGTGAGAGCAACAGCCCATTTATGTCATAAACCGTGAACCCATGCTCCCGGCAGTCATCTTTTATCCTGTCATATATGATTTTTACATTTGCGCTGCGTGCCGCGATGAGTATAACTTTGACCCCGGATTTTTTCGCCTCATCAAATGATAGAACCTGCTTGCCAAATACTTGCTCGCCGATTTTAGCATAATCCATGACCGCGCACACTTGCTCCGGAAAATCTTCTATCAGGCACTCGGTCATTTTTCCGCTGCCATAAATTAGGATTTGTTCGAAAGCGGAAAAGTGTTTATTAAATTTTTCGCATATGATCTGCTTAACATCCATGTTATATACCATATACTGTTTTCTTACCAAACCATCCTTGTTTTCATATGGCAACAGCATATTTCCAGATACGATCTCCCGCATTGGGGGCTTGCTCGTCTTTACTTTGTACAGATAGACTCTTTTGGCAAATTTGTGTTATAAAACTATCCAGGTATGTTGTGTAGTTTTCGTATGTTAGCTTTTCGCCCAGGTCAAAGTGTTTATTATGCAGGTCTTTGATTGTGTTTTTTATTGCTGGAGATATGACTACGGCGTCTTGGGTTAAGGTTTTTTTGTTAAAATCAATGTCCAACCAATGGCCATTTGCTTGAAAACCGGCCGCCCTGCCCTTTGAATGCTCATATGCTGTAAAGAAATTGCAAAAATATCCATTGCCAATAAACTTGTCAAACTCATGGGCAATGCTTAGTTCATTCGTATGTACATGGATTTTTATGGCCTTGTAGTTTTGATACGGAATAAAATAAATATATTCATCACAGTAGAAACCCCCAACAAAGGGAATGTGACTAGCGGCTAAATCATTTGAATGGTACTCATTAAAATACATACACTCTCCATCACACCACTTAATAATCGGCATACCCACCCTGGCGGGGCATAGCCAGTAGCTATTTCCATCATAAATAATCGCAATATATCTATTGCCAGAATCATCAATTTTGATAATTTCTGTCGTGTTGGTCTCCATCTTGAATCTCATAAAAGCATTAGCACAATGACACGCGAGGGCAAAAGATATTCCACTGACCGGCGTAATCCTCGCAAACATATATTCGTTTGAATTTACGAGTTCACCAAGACTGTTCATAAAATCATCAATATACTGTATTTCGCCGCTATCTGTATCCAACCTGACGATGGCCGGATAGAACATCGGTGTGAAATATATGTATTGTTTATATGATATTGCACCTGCAAAAGCAGAATACAGATAATCGCCCGTCTTATGCGTATGTTTTCCTAGTTTGAAGCTGTCTCCCAAGTTTTTTATCTCTATGCCATCACAAAATTCTTGTTTTTCCAAGTCATAAACACCGACTTTTTGTGCTTTACATGGTGTAAAGTATAACTTGCCATTATGCTGTGCCATTTGCCGATAGAGCGCGTCGCCCTGCTCATCGGGGAACTCGCCTAAATATTCGACAACTAACGACGGCTTGTGCATCCTATATAGCGCATTGAATCTTTCATCCGCAAAATATACATGGTCGCCGTTTGAATACTGGCAAAAGCTTATTGGATAGTATTCTGTGCTATTATGTACCCGGATAAGCTGAATCATTATGGGTTTTTCAACAGACTGGTATAGGGCGACCACTGAGCTATAATCTCCATAGTACGCGTCCGTCCACGCAATCGCCCGGTGCAAATCCGGTGTCTCATCCAAAATACCCCGGCCCGCGTGCTTATAGTCTTCGATAATCTGCTTATACTCGGCCACAAGCTGCGGTCGCATGGACTGTAGTGTCGCCTCATTCAGCGGGTGCGGCCGCCACCACAAAATCACATCTGCCCGCTCGCAAAACATATCCAGCACCTGACGCACTTTTTGAAGATAGCGCTCTTCTTCCATTAAGATGGCACCCACCGTCGTGTTATAGAAAATGACTTTCTTATCGGCTATTAGATCCCGCCATTCTTGCGGCAAACTAAAGTCTTCCCGCTTTGCGTTCATAACTTTGTCAAACTTTGGGCTACCCAGGGTGAGAAACTTTTCCTCCGGCTTCCCAAACATGTCGCCATATGCTTTTTTGAAAATGTGGATGTAGGATTGGCGTATTGCTTCGGATTCCACGATTACCTTGTGGGCATGAACGCAACCCGCAATGGTCACAAAATGCTCCGGCAGATCACCCCCCACCACAAAGTATGGCACATATATCAGCAAATCCGTCAACCCACGCAAACGTTCACAATAATAATCCGGATGTATGCTTGTGACAAAATTGCCCGCGTCGTATGGCGCAAACGTGAAAATCACATCGGGGCAGCGCTGTTCCATATCGTATTGCTGCCAATTAGTGCATTCGATATAATCCGGGTAGTATTCCGCGCCCTCATGGTGCATCATGCCCAGCGTGCCGTCCGCATTTTTATCGAAATATGGCACGGGAATCCAATATGCATCACAGGCTGGGTCAGCCTTGGCCGCCAGGTAGATGGACTCGATGCTGTCGCTCATGCTGGCTTTGTAGCTGATGAAGACGACCTCCACCTTGGTCGGCGCAAGTTCATGTCTTACGCTGTTTTCGATTTTAATTAAATGCCTGCGCAGTATTTTTTCGCCTATCTCTCCATTGTGGGCTCTAAAAAGCAGTTCGTCATGCTCCCTCAATAGCGCCACTGTCTGCGTGCCCTCGCCGCAAATTTCATTTATGAATGTACAGAGCGCATCCACGCCGTCCTGACAGTCCGCATGGCGGCCCAGCGATTGCGCTTCCGCAATGCTGCCAAGCACTTCCAATATCTGCTTTTGCTGGTATCTTCTCATTTTCTGCCTAATTGCTTCCAAGCCGATTCTCATGTCTTGCCAATAACCCGCAACGCAATCCTCCCCATCCGGCGATCAAGCCACCGGAAGGGGATTCCCGGCGACAAAGCCGCCGGGATGAAAGCGCGAGAATTAAATAACGAGATGTTAGCGCTCATCCACACTTAACACCTCGTCCTTGACATAGGTACAGATTCGCTACTGTGAACTGCCGCCACAGCCTACTACTGCGGCGATAGACATTTTTCTTGATAGTGCAAATCAATTACACTATAATGAAACATGTGTATCGCAGAGAAAATCTGTATTGTGTGGCAGTTGCTTGCCATCCTTGCCTGATGGGGTGGAGGCCCCGTCAGGTGGTACACCCGTGTTCAATTAATCCTCTGGAAACAATATATCATGGCATGGATAAATATGCAAGTGTCTTTTTGGATATGAGTCAGAACGATACTATATTTAGATATTATATTTATGGCTGGCACGGGGGACTTAGTGTGGAATTTTTCGTTTGCTTATGCTATACTGTTGGTGAGAGGTAGGCATTTATGAGCAAAGACAAAAGATATTTATTGCCTAAAGTGGATTTGATTTTTAAGTTACTATTTGGTGACGAAAGAAATCGTGAAATTCTAAAAGCATTTTTACTATCCGTGCTAAGACTTCCCGAAGAAGAATATGAGGAAATTATTTTTGTTGACCCTCATTTACTACCCGAATACGATGGTGATAAACTTGGCATACTGGATGTAAAAATCAAATTAAAAACAGGGAAAATTCTGGACATTGAAATCCAAGTTAATCCGTCAGATGTCATGAAGGAAAGAGTGGTTTTTTATGTCTCTAAAATGGTAACTGAACAGATTAGCTCTGGCGGTGATTATGAAGAAATCAAAAAGGTAATCAGCATTTTAATAGCTGATTATGAGTTAATTGATAACAGCCTTAAATATCACCACCGCTTCACTTTATACGATATTGAAAATAACGTTGAATTTACTGACTTAATTGAAATAAACACTCTCGAACTAGGGAAATTACCACAAGTCGAAGATGGTACAATGTTATGGAATTGGTTAAAATTCTTATCATCGGAAAATGAGGAGGATTTTGAGATGGTAGCTGAAAAAAATCCACAAATCAAAAATGCTGTTGAACGTTTGGCGGAAATTTCAAGTGATGAGCAAACGCGCCGTTTATATGAGAGCCGTCACAAGATGGAATGGGATATAAGAGGACGCGAAAGAAAAGCAGTTAAAAACAATCAGATTGCTACGGCGAAGCATTTATTGCAAATGGATTTGTCAGCAGAAAATATTTCTGTTGCAACGGGCTTGACTTTGAAAGAAGTAAATGAGTTGCAAAATGCAAAGTAGTGAAACAGAAAATATAAAATGGCAGTTACCGGCAGGAAAGGTCGGTTTTTGCTTTTCGAGGTATCCCATGAAAAAACTCCCACCCTGGCCGAGCGCGGCCCTGCTCCCCCTGCTCCTTGCCCTTCTGCTCCTGTTTAACGCCTGTGCGGGCGATGATGATTTGTTGACCGACTCGGTCAATTACACGGCCGTCATTTCCAGTTCTGATACTGATGTCACTTTCCTCGACCCCAGCCCGCCGCCAGATGCGGACGATGATGGCAGTTTCGCGGATGCCGTTTATGACATGGGTATCAATGAGGGTCTGGGCCGGGCCAGCGTCCGCCCGGGCTACGGCACGATGTATGAGGTTTTTGTCTACTCATTTTATGACAGCGACGGCGACGGGATAGGCGACCTGGCCGGCCTGACGAGCCAGCTGGATTATATCAGCGAACTGGGCTTTGACGGTATCTGGCTCATGCCCATCATGCCCTCGACGACCTATCATAAATACGACGTGGTTGATTATTATGACATAGACCCGGAATATGGCACATTGGACGATTTTAAGGCGTTTATCGCCGCCTGCGACGAGCGCGGCATCCGCGTCATCATTGATTTGGTGATAAACCATACTTCATCGGAGCATCCCCTCTTCATCGAGGCCTGCGAATACTTGACCGGGCTCGGCGCCGCCGAGCCGGATCTGGCAGCTTGTCCGGCAGTGGAATTTTATCACTTCAACCGCGAGCGCGTCGGCAAGTCTTACCCCGTGCCCGGCACGGAGGATTGGTATTATGAGGCCCCTTTTTGGAGCGGGATGCCGGATCTAAATTTGGGTAGCGCCGCCGTGCGGGATGAAATAGAAAACATTACCCGCTTTTGGCTGGACCTGGGCGTTGCCGGCTTCCGTATTGATGCCGCCAAGGAATTTGTCAGCGGCGACCACGCCGCCAATGTCGAGATCCTGCGCTGGTTTAACGACATGCTGAAGATGGTACGGCCGGATGCCTATATCGTGGCCGAGGTCTGGGATCAGGCCCCCGTCTACGCCGCCTACTATGAAAGCGGCATAGACTCCGTCTTTAACTTCGCCTTTGCCGGGCCGTCCGGCACAATTAAATCGACGGCCGACGGCTCCCGCCCGGCCGAAAACTTTGGTAAATCCCTGGCCTATCTGGATGAACTCTTTGGCCCCCATAATCCCGATTATATTGATGCCCCTTTTTATTCTAACCACGACCTGGACCGCGCCGCCGGATATTACACGGGCGAACACGCCGCCGCCCAGACTAAGTTGGCCCTGGCCCTAAATCTGCTCATGAGCGGCAATAGCTTCACCTACTATGGCGACGAGCTGGGGATGGTGGGGGCCGGCCGCGACGAAAACAAGCGCGTCGCCATGCCCTGGGTCGATGACCCGGCCGCTCCCGGCATGTGCGTCGGCCCCGCCGACAGACAAGACTTCGATATGCTTTATCCCAGCTTGGAGCGCCAGATCGAAGACCCCTACTCCATCTACAATTACTTCAAAAACGCTGTCATCGTCCGCCGGGCCTTCCCTGAGATCATCCACGGCCGCAGTCAAAACCTGGACACCATCGCCAATAGTACGCTGGCGGCCTTCGTAAAATATGACGGTGATGACAGCTGCGTCATCCTCGCCAACCTAAGCCCCAACGAGACCAGCATTGATACCGCCGCCCTAAATACCGAATTGACCACCCTGGTCAGCACCCCCGTCAGCGACATCGCCGCCCTCCTCGTAACGGATGACAGCAGCGTCATATGCACGGCCGGCACCCTCACCCTCCCCGGCCACGGGATTGTGGTACTAAAGTAATTTTCTACTTGGCTCATGGATGCAATTTGTGATATAATGCTTATATTCGCGAAGGGCAGTAGTGCGATTCATAAGACGGACTCTTGAGGAAACGTCGTTACTTAGCTCGTCGCAAGGCAAAGCCGCCGCGAGGAGCTTATGTAACGCAACGTTTCTCACGGAGCGCAAGCGTGTCCGTCGTTGAATCGGCACGGAAGCCCACGCGGGAACTATGTAAAATTAATGGAACAACACATATGGAAAAAGCCAGTGAAAAAGACAAGGCATATCAGCTTTCCCTGATTGCCAAATACCGCGAACCCCTGGAGCCCTACTTTAGGTATATGCCCTGGTTTTTGGAACGCAAAAATAAAAACCTCGAAAAATTCTATGACGGCGACGAAATAAGCGGCACCTTTTCCTTCCCCGTCTACGAATCCACACTGCTAAACTTTGTCCAGGGCATACAAACCACGGGACTTATTGACCGCAACTACCCCTATCTCTATAGCAAATACGGCCTCCACTCCACTGATGAGGAACTGGCGCTGATTGAGCGCTGTGGCTTGGCGGAGGTGGCAGACATCCTCGCGGTGGTGTCAAAATACGTCCTGGGCGGGATGACCAAAGGGCGGATGTGGAATGAAGCGGTGGAATATGGCATCTTTTATCATGCCCTGGCACGGATAAGGGATATTTTGAATGTGTACTCGGACACGCACGAATAGGGGCAAAGGTATTGTAAAGTGATTTACGAAAAGAAAGATTCTTCGGGCCCCCGGACGTAGTCCAGTCTTGGCCCTCAGAATGACATGACCGTTAGTGTCATTCTGAACGAGTGAAACGAGTGAAGGATCTTAGTTAGGAGATAAGCATGGGAGAAAAATCAGACCAAAAAAAACACCACATCATCGAATGTGCGCGTAAGGTTTTTAGCAACAAGGGCTTTCGGGCCGTCACGATGCAAGACATCGTGGAGGCCAGCCAGATAAGCCGCGGCGGACTCTATCTCTATTTTTCCAGTATTGAAGATATATTTACGGCCGTCTTGCAGGCAGACATGGAGGCAGAAGGTGCGCATGGCGACGAAAACTTGCCGCCGGACGCTGGTCCCTCGGACATCCTTGCCCTGTTCATGCGCGAGCAAAAAAAAGAAATCCTGCGTAAGAAAGACTGCCTCTGCGTGGCCATCTATGAATACTATTTTTCCTTCTACTGCGCTACCGCAAAGCCACCCAAAAAGGACAATATCCTCAAAAAACAGTTCGACACCGGGGTTTTGATTCTCGATAATCTAATCCAAGAAGGCGTATTGGCGGGTGAGTTTTACTGCGAAGATCCAAACGGCGCCGCCAGTAATATCATGTACAGCCTGGAAGGCTTGAAAATAGCTGCCCGTAGCGCCGGTATCTCCGAGGCGGCCCTGGACAGGGAGCTGTTTTACATCATCAAGGGCTTGGTGGTGGAATGATTCTTCACCAAGTCTTCTTTATCGTCAGGATATTCTTCCCGCTCTCATAACGGTAATCGACCGTGTCCATGATATTTTTTACCATGAAAATGCCCAGGCCGCCGATTTGACGCTCTTCTATCCCGGCGTGTATGTTGGGATCCGCTTTTTCCAAGGGATTATAGGGCCTGCCCGCATCCTCGAACTCAATTACCACCGTGTCATCCGCGATAATGCGGATTTTGGCCCCGCCCACCTCGGGATTATAGGCATAGTTGGCGATATTCACAAATATTTCCTCAACGGCAATGGCTATTTGTGTCACCAGCTTGGGGGGACAGGCGGAGCTTTCAATCTCCTCTTCGACGAAGGTTAGGACCTCGTCCAGGTTTTCGATTTTTGCTTCTGTCAATAATTCTTTCAATGTTTGCATCCTCCGTTAGATTCGTCATTGCGGGCTAGACCCGCAATCTCATAATAGTCGTAGTACAGATTGCGGCTCGGGGGCCGCAATGACGTACTATTGGCATATAATACAGACCCTACACCGTTTTCGTGATCTCCGCCACGATGGCGGCGATAGAGGCCTCGTCCGTCAGGGCGCGGTCGTGTGTCTGGCGGATGTTGACGATTTTTAGCCGCTGTGCGTAAGCTCCAAAGCCATTGTCCGGGGCCTTGTCCGCTTCCGCCATCCGAAATAGCAAGGTTTCACCCTGATATGACCCCGTCGGGCGATAGGCGGCAATTTCTTGCCGGACAAAGGCATTATTCTTTTCCAGCCTGTCTATCAAGCCCATCTGCCTAAAACGCTCAAACAGCGGGTCGGATTCCAAATAGCCCCTGTAATCGGTATCTATCTCCGCCTGGCCGATGACGGGATCCACCAAATAGAGCCGGCTGGCGCGTCCCATCGCTTGCAACTGCAAACCCATCTCAAAGGCGACAATACCGCCAAAGCTCCAACCGCCCAGGCTAAGCATCTCCATCTTTGGCATATAGCGGATATAACGCGCCGCCAGCTCGCGTATGCCCTCAAAGTGCTCGCCCGCAAAGAGCATATTATGGCTTTCAAAGACCGAAAATGCGCGTTTGCCCCTCAGATGTTTGGCGAATGTACGATAGACCTCCGGGCCGGAATTGCCGGTATGGACAAACCACAGTGCCGGCAAACTGTCATCGTCCTCGAACACATGGACACGCCCGGCGCTGCCATGCGCAATCAACTCCAGCTGGCGCGTGATAGTTCCCACCCGCAGACAATCGGAGGGCGTCACGGTGGCGCCAAACACATCCTCTATCCCCATGGATAACAGGGCCGCACGCAAGCTGTCGCCGCCCAACTGCTCAAAATCATCATCCAGCCCAATCACACTTGGGGCTATGCCCAGTATATCAGCCCAAATCGCCGCCAGTTTTTTTTCGTTTTCCGTGACTGGCGGCGACGCTCCCCCGGCATGGCTTATCTCGGGCAAGGCGGCCCGATTGATTTTGCCGGAAATGGTGCGAGGCAGCGTCTCCAAACGGACAAACAGGGAGGGCAGCATAAAGGCCGGTAGTTTTTCTGACAAATGCTTACGTATCGCGGCCACTTCCACGCTACCGCAAAAGAAGCTTATCAAGCGTTCGTGTCGCTTGACGGTCACAGACTCCGTGATGCCATCCAGCTCCAAGATGCTTAAGTCTATCTCGCCCGGTTCTATACGGTAGCCGCGAATCTTTACTTGAAAATCCTTGCGCCCCTTTATCAAATAGCCGTCTGCCACCTCCTGTGCCAAATCACCGGTCGCAAAGCTGCCGGCAAACGGCTCCCCGCCCTGGTAACCTTCGCTGACACAATCACCGGAGACCACCATTTCACCGTCCACCACCGCCGCATCTGCATTTATCGGCCGGATTGCATGGGGGCCGGCAAACTGCGCCCCGCAAATCTCGGTCGTGCCATATACATTGTATACCGGGAAACTGGTCGGCCCGGGGGCGATAAAACGTTCACCGCAAAGGCCCAGTGATTTAAGCCGCGGCATTTTCGCGCCATCGGCCAGGCGGCAACCAAAAGAAGTGGGCAGCAGGGCCGATACTATCTCATTCTTGTTAAAGTATTCCGCCACTGCGCGAATACCCAGGCGAATATCCGCCGGTACGTACACGCAGACCGCCCCGGCACACAGGGCAGTCGCAATATCATTAAGACCCACGATAAACGATAAGCTCACATAGGCGGCCATGGATAAACCGGCCCCTATCCCCATGATGCGGTTATAGCCCTCGGCCGCCGCCAGGGGATTTTTATGCAAAAGTACCACGCCCTTGGGTTCGCCGGTGCTGCCGGAAGTATACATGATGGCCAAGCGGTCATTATCTGTCACCGTTGGCAGCCTGTCTGTTTTCCGGGCCCCTGCCCGGGCCAGGGCAAATATGTCGGCATCCGGACCCAGCTGCAAGCGGATGGCGGCACTGTCCGTGATATACTGCTTTCGGGCAGGCGGTAAATTCGCATTCAACGGCACATACAGCGCCCCGGCCTTTAGCACCGCCAAGACGGAAAGGGCCACGCGCACATCATGGTCATAGCTAATCCCGACTGCCATGCCGGGGCCTATGCCGGCATCAATCAGCCCCCGGGCGGCATCAGTGGAAAACTCATCCAGCTCACGGTAGCTATAACTATGGCCGGGTGACAGCAAGGCTAATTGATCCGGGCGGATACGGGCCTGTTCTGCTAATTTTTCTATCAGTGTCAATGCTCATTCCTCTTTGTCGCCGCTTTTCCCCGTATATCTTAGGGCCAGCATCGTGATGTCATCGGCTTGTTCGGCACCATTTGCAAACGCATCTATCTCATCCTTCACTGCCTTGGTAAACTGCCCCAGTTGCAGACCTTGGTTGTTATTGGCAACGCTAAGCAAGTGCTCCTCGCTAAAGAGCAGGAATTCCTTATTGACCGCCTCGGTCACTCCGTCGGTATAGAGGAAGAGCTCATCACCCGGGGCCAGTATTATCTCGTGTTGAGTATACTCCACATCCTCCATCCCTGCCAGGAAGAGCCCCGGCTTTACTTTCAGCCAGTCAAAATCTTGGTCCGCCCGTTTAATCAGCGGCGGATTATGGCCGGCATTCACAAAGGTGAAGCTGCCGCTGGGAATGTGGAAATAGCCCAGCAACACCGTCACAAACATCCCCTCGTCGTTGCCTTCGCACAAAAGATTATTGACGGTCTCGATAACGGCCTTGGGACTCTTCATATGCTGTGCATTGCTCTTTAGCAGCGTCTTGGCGATAACCATGAACAGGGCGGCGGGCACGCCCTTACCCGACACGTCGGCAATCACCACTGCCAGTGTCTCCTCGTCTATGTGGAAAAAGTCGTAGAAATCGCCGCCGACTTCCTTGGCCGGCATCATCACGGCATAGAGGTCGAACTCGGAGCGCTCGGGGAAGGCGGGGAAAATGCTGGGCAGCATGCTGGCCTGTATCTTTGTGGCGACATTTAGCTCGGCACCGATACGCTCTTTTTCACCAGTGACGGTTTTGATGTTCACCAGCATCTCATTGATGGTTTCCGCCAGCAGCTCTACTTCATCACCGGTCTGCACCGATAGCTGTATATCCTCGCCCCGGCCTATCTTCTCGGCATCTGCGGCCAGGGACCGCAGGGGCTCCGCGACCCTGCGGGCAGCCACGAAAGCAATATAAATTGTTATCAGCACAATCAACATCAGCAGGGCGGCGGTAGAAATAATCGCCTGATATATCTGCGCGTCTGCCTGTTCAACAGGAGCCAGTATTTCACTCTCCGGCATCAGCAGGACGACCCGCCAGCCCGTGAGGGGGATGCGGCTCCAGGCGATGTATTGATTTCCCGACACAGCAGTACCCGAATATTGGTTGCCCATGATATCATAATAGCCGGGCAAATCATATTCGTTCTCCAGGGTCAGCGTGGGGCTGGAGATCACTTTATCCCCGCCCATCAACTCTATATAGCCGTTCTCGCCGATTATCTCTTTGCGCAGCTGCTCGTCCAAATCATCTATGCGGATGTCAAAGCACATCACGCCCATGATCTCCCCGGCGGCAAGTATCGGGGCGCTTATGGTTATCGCCAGGCCGCGACCGGCCGCGTCCCTGTAGGAATCGGAAATGACAAGGTCGCCGCTATCCTTCGCGGAGGTATACCAGGGTCGTGCATGTGACGAAAAGCCCCCCTGCACGGCACCTACTTTATTGAGGGCATGGTCGTCAAATTGCAAATTCTGCCCGCTCTCCGTGGCGATGCACATGGTCGTGATTTCCGGATGCTGTGTCATGAATGCCGCAAACATTGTGTCTATATTGCCCAAAAGATCGGTCTCTTCCATCAAGGCATCCATGTCTACCCCGGCCTCTCTTACCCAGGGTTCCGGGAAATAATGCAGACCCAAGACGCCTTCCGGCATGTCGAGATAGTAGGGTACTGGCTTGGGCAGGTGTTGTTGCGGATTCAGGTAATAGTCCGAGGCGTAGCTCGTCATTATATCCAAGTTATCGACATATGATTGGATGCGGCTGTCTATCGACTTAGCTTTTTCGTTCGCCAGGCTTTGCAAATCCTTGCGCGACATCGTTATCAACGAATCCTCGGTAATGTCGCGGATTTCCCGCAGTTGATAAATGGACAATAGCCCGCTGGCTATAAGTGATGCCACGCTCACGGCAACAAACACGGCCACGATTTTACTCCTGATCGATGATTTTTTCAATATGCTTCTCCTTTTTCAGTCCTTCTTTTGTGCTAATAATAATAGTCGTGTTGTTTACGCCGAAGGTGCTGCGGTAATCGACATTTAGCGCCAGCTTCAAAATCATGTTTATGCCCATGACTTCCATCGCCGCCTCCGGCCCGGCTTTTTCCGCAAAGCTTACGGGGCAAAAGAGCTTCCCGCCATTTCTCACCCGCAGCACGATGATCTTATTCTCCGGTACATACAGCACACGGACATTGGCGCTTGTGGCTTGGCTGTTTTCGAAAATCACCACCAGCATTTCTTCAATGGCCAAGGATATGGCCATGCTCACCTTGGGGCTTAGCTCGTTTGTTTCGCAAAAATCCGTGACACCGGCCGCCGCCTTGGCCACTGCCTCCGTGGCGGGGTCAACGGAAAATGAGGTATAACGCCCGTCGCGCTCAGCGGATATGTTGATCAGTAACAGCGGCGTGAGGTTTATATTCAATTTCCTGATAGCCTGGCCCAGTAGCAGCGCTGTCAGCAACGTGAGTATCTCGGCGGCGAGAAAGCACCACCAAAACGCTCTTTCACCGATGAGCGAAAATAAAATAGCACATGTTATTACCCATATGGCCATGCGTGATATCAGGAGCGTGTTAGCCAGCAGCGTTCTCTGACTACCCATGTACAAATAAATCAAAATATGGTTTAGGAGGGCAACGGGCAGGCTCAGCGCATATACCCGCACGGCGCTTTGTGCTTCACTCAGGCCAAAGAGTCCGGCTGCCACCGGTGCGAAAATGACCAGGAGCAACGTGAGCGGCACTATCACCAACAGTCCGCGCCTAAGAGCCAGTTTTATTACCTCGCGGAGGCTCTGGGTATCACGCTCCGCCCCAAACACGCCGGCCAGCGGTGTGAGCGGCCCGACAATGCCCCAGATAAAAATCAGGGCAAAGGCGCCAATCGAATCGGTGACTTTATAGGTCGCCACTGCCTGCGTCCCAAAGCGCGACGCCAGCAAGTTGTTGAGCGTGAGCATGCAGATGAAAAAACAAAAATACTCCAGCGCCCCCGGCGTACCCGTGGAAAGGATGCTTTTAATGGTTTCTTTCCACTTATCCGGCCACAACGGCCGGAAATTTTCACTTTTTGTAAACAATACCAGTGTTCCAATCAGGCCGGCGATGCCGGAACCTATGCAGAGCGCGATGGCCACGCCATATGCTCCCATCATAAAATGCGTCAGGAAGATATATGTGAGCGCCACCGACAGCGTCCCGGATATAAGGAAGATGCAGACGGCGGTTTTGCCCCGCCCGTCCATGCGGAGGATATTAAACGCCGGAAAGATTAGCATCACTCCCAAGCCGCCGCCGGACAGGGCCAGCACATAGCTCTTTACCGCGCCAACGTTCTCGCTGGTGGCACCCAGCAACGTACACAGCGGGTCTATAAACAAAAAGACCAAGGCGGACAGCAACAAGGCAAAGACCAGCACAAGGATATAGGTCATCGAAAAAACCCGGCGGCAAGTATCAAACTCCGATTTTCCGATATGATAAGCACACAGGGCAGCACAGCCAATACCCAGCATCGCCCCCGCCGCACCATAGGCGTAGTACACGGGTGTGGCAATGCCTACCACGGTCAGGGCCGAGTCGGATAAGATGTTGCCGGCGATTATCGTGCCAATAATCTGCGCAAGAAAATTGCCGGCAAGGGCGAGCACGGACATGAGCGCCATTTTGCCGTATAATGTGCCGATAAACTTCCCACTGTCTGTCATATTACACCGAACGTAAACTGCTTGTTTCGGACTCTCTGGGGCGAGAGTCCTACACGGAGGTTACCCGTATCATATGATTCTCAACATCTCGGAAAAGCCTGTCATTTCCAACACTTCCATAATCTCTTCTGACACATGGGATACGGTCAGGTTTACCCCTTTGGCCTTGGCCATTTTTTGGCCCATGAGCATTACCCTAAGTCCCGCCGATGACACATAGGCCAGGTCGCTAAAATCCAAGTTTAGCTCCGCCGCCTCGCTGATGGCCGGAATTAGGATATCCTGAAGCTCGGGAGCGGTGGTGGTGTCCAACCGCCCTTCCAGGGCCAGTGTCAGCTTGTTGTCTTCCAGTTTCTTTGTGATTGTCATTTTACTTCTCCTTTCAACGGTTGCGTCACTTCTTTATTCAGAAAAACTTTATTTAGAAAAATCCTTATGTACCGCAAGACGCGCACTGTGGGCTGATACCCCCACGGTGACATCGTCTGAGGCACCAATCAGGATGCTCTTTTCCATGCCATCCCATTCCTCGCCATACTCAGAAGTGGCAGACGACATATAATCTGAGAGCGACCACATGATGGATGTGTCTATGCCATATACATAGCTCTCCGCCATTAGTATTTGCGGCGATGCGTTGTCCAAGCTGTATATGACCCGCTCATAGGCCCCCCTTAGTTTCCCCAGCAAGCTTTTCTCGTTGGCGTTTTCCCCATCTTTGCTTATGCCAAGAAATTCCTCTCGCGCTTTGGCGGGTATATAGGCTTTTACGTTTAAATACAGGCTAAAGTACTTTTTCTTGTTCTCGAGATAGAAGCTGGCGGCCCAATCGGGCATACCCTCTTTGGCGGCTAAAATGCCCTTGGTCATGCCAAACATTTCCTCCGCCAACAAACGCAAGGTCGCCGTTTCTTTTGCCGAAAGCCCGACAAAGCTGCCTATGCGTTCCGTTTCGTCTAAAATGATGTCAATGTCCGCGTCTTTGTTCCAGTTGTAGATGTCCGATCTCATTGTTTGTCTCCTCTCATATCAAGTCTATCGCTTCACTTACATTATTAACCCCCACTAACCGTATGCCCTTTAGCTCCTTCTGTTCGTCCGCGCAGGCTTTGACGCAAACCTTGGGCAGGATGCAGGTGGAAAAGCCCAGCTTGGCCGCTTCTTTTATCCTGGCGGCAGGCAGGCTGACCGAGCGGACCTCGCCGCTAAGCCCCACCTCGCCAAACACTACCATTTTATCATCCACGGCACGATTTTTGAAGCTGGAAGCCAGGGCCAAAACAATCCCTAAGTCCAGGGCCGGCTCGGTGATTTTCAGGCCACCCGCCACGTTTACATAGGCATCGCTTGAACCCATCTGCAAGCCCAGGCGCTTTTCCAGGACCGCCATCAAGAGATTCACGCGGTTTAGGTCCGCCCCCGTCGCCTGCCGCCGGGGAATCCCGAAGCTGCTCTGGTAGACCAGGGCCTGTATTTCTATCAGGATGGGCCTGGTGCCCTCAATCACACAAGCTACCACCGAACCGCTCTCCCCGGAGGGCTTGCCGGAGAGCATATATTCGGAGGGGTTTTTCACCTCGCCCAGGCCGGCGGCGCGCATTTCGAAAACGCCTATTTCATTGGTCGAGCCAAAGCGGTTTTTGACCCCGCGCAGGATGCGGTAGGTGCTGTGGCGATCCCCCTCCAGATATAAGACGACATCCACAATGTGCTCCAGCAGCCTGGGTCCGGCCACCGTGCCTTCCTTGGTCACATGGCCGACAATGAAGATGCTGACCCCCAAACCCTTTGCCAAGCGCAGCAACAAGGCCGTGGATTCCCGTACCTGCGCTATGGAGCCGGGAGCCGAGGCTACGTCTTCGCAGTACATCGTTTGAATTGAATCTATCACCACTATCTGCGGGGCCGTTGCCTGGATGATGGGGGTGATGCCATTAAGGTTAGTCTCGCAGAGGATTTTCAGCCCGTCATTAAACTCCCCGATGCGCTCCGCGCGAATTTTTATTTGCCGGTAGGACTCTTCGCCCGATATATATAAAATTGCGTTTTGGGCCAGATGCCTGCACAGTTGCAGCAGCAAGGTCGATTTGCCTATGCCCGGATCGCCGCCTATGAGTATCAGCGAGCCGGGTACTATCCCGCCGCCCAGGACGCGGTCAAATTCCGTAATCTGCGTCGATATGCGCTCCTCGCTGGTGAGGGATATTTCTGAAAGGGCGCACGCTTTTTCTCCGGGGCCAAAAATGCCGGGGCCAAAGGGCGTATCGCCAGCTTTTGCCGACACTATTTTCTCTTCTGAAAAACTGTTCCATTCCCTGCAGCCCGGACATTGACCCAGCCATTTTGCCGACTCATGTCCACAGCTTTGGCATAGAAACACAGTGCTTTTTTTTGCCATAGCTTAAAACACAACCTTTTCTTGTGTGCCTAAACAGCCATAACTGTCACTGCGTACTGTTAATCCGTACCGGCACCGCTTCTTTAGCGCCCAGCTCGACCGACAGCGACAGCTTGCCGCTCAAATTGGTGTTCATCTCGCCTATCAACTCATCGGCAACATACACCGCATAGGCGCTATCCGTGGCCAGCCCCAGCGTGATTTGCGCATCCACCGCACCCGCAACACTGAAGCTTAGGCCCTCCCCCGTTTCGCGGAAATTAAAGACCGATGTGCCCGGCACCGATTCATAGACGAACATGCCGTTTTTTTCCAGGCGTGTCAGGGTGGTATAGGTCTTTACCTTCCAAGTATTACCGCCAAACTCAAAATCTTCTTTTTTTGTCTTGTTCTTTAGTAAATGGTTGCCGAAGTTGATGCTGCCGTCTGGCCCGGCACATAATAGTTCGTTTACTACTGACATTATTTTCCTCCTTTGCCGTCATGCGGCCCCACATCAAAAACCACCTCTCCTTTGCGGAATGTGGCCACTACCCCGCAGCCCGGTAACACCCTGCCGGCCAAAATTTCCTCCGCCAACTTATCCTCCACCACGCTCTGGATGGCCCGCTTTAGCGGCCTGGCACCCATCTTTTTGTCGGCATATTTGGATACCATGTGCCTCTTCAGCGCTCCCGAAATTTTTAGGTTTATGTCCATCTGCTCCTTGGCGCGGCGGATTAGGATGCCGGATAACAAGCCCATGATCTCCAGCATCGCCTCCTTTTCCAGGGAACGAAACACCATGATCTCATCGATGCGGTTGATGAACTCCGGCTTGAAAATCTTCTTCACTTCCTCCATGACGCCGCCCTTCATCCGCTCATAATCCTGCTCCGTGTCCGTTTTGGCGCCAAATCCCAGGTTCTTTGGCTCAACGATGCGTTGGGCACCGGCATTGGAGGTCATTATCAAGATGGCGTTTTTGAAGCTTATCTTGCGACCCTTGGAGTCCGTGATATGGCCGTCGTCCAGCACCTGCAACAAGACATTGAATACATCCGGGTGGGCCTTTTCTATCTCGTCAAACAAGACCACCGAATAGGGATTTAAGCGGATTTTTTCCGACAGCTGCCCGCCATCGTCAAAGCCGACATAGCCCGGCGGCGAGCCTATCATCTTGGAGACCGAATGGCCTTCCATGTATTCCGACATATCCACCCGTATCAAGGCGTTTTCGTTGCCAAACATCGCCTCGGCCAACGCCTTGCTCAGCTCGGTTTTTCCCACGCCGGTGGGACCTAGGAACATGAAGGAGCCTATCGGTCGGTTGGGGTCTTGCAAACCGACCCGGCCACGGCGCATCGCCCTGGATACCGCCGATACTGCCTCCGCCTGCCCTATCACCCGCTTATGTAAGATGGTCTCCAGTCTAAGCAGCCGCTCGCTTTCTTTTTCCGTGAGCTTGTTTACGGGTATTTTAGTCCACTCGCTGGCCACTTCGGCAACGGCGGCAAAATCCACGACATCGGGCGTAAGGGCACGCTTTTTCTCCAGCCGCATTCTGGCCCGATGGTACTTGCCAAATAGGGTTTGTTGGTGATCCAGCAACTCCTTAGCCTGGGTAAATTCGCCCAGTTTGAGCAAATTTTCCACTTGGACGTCTATGCGGAGGATGTCTTCAAAATGCTTATCCATCGCCGCGGACACATTGCCTACTCTCAGGCGTACGGCACTGGCCGCCTCATCCAGCAAGTCTATCGCCTTATCCGGCAAGTTCCTGTCGTTGATGTAGCGCTCTGACAGTAGCACCGCCGCCTCTATCGCCTCGTCGGTGATGGTGCTGCGGTGATGCTCCTCGAATTTAAAGGCAATGCCCTTTAGGATGCGGATGGCTTCCGCCGTGTTTGGCTCCTCGACCAAAATGGGCTGAAAGCGCCGCTCCAGGGCCGCGTCCTTCTCGATATACTTGCGATACTCGGCAATGGTCGTCGCCCCAATCATCTGCATATTGCCGCGGGCCAACGACGGTTTTAAGATACTGGAAGCGTCTATCGCTCCCTCGGCACCGCCGGCCCCGATAAGCGTGTGCATCTCGTCCATGAATAAAATGACATTGCCGTCATCCAGGACTTCCTGGATGACCCGCTTGATCCGCTCCTCGAACTCACCCCGGTACTTGCTGCCGGCCACCATCGCCGGTAAATCGAGGGTCATTATCCGTTTTTCCACCATGGATAAGGGTACGTCGCCGCTGGCTATTCTCAGTGCCAAGCCCTCCACGACGGCCGTCTTGCCCACACCGGATTCCCCGATCAGGCAGGGGTTATTTTTGCTGCGGCGGGACAGTATTTGGATAATGCGTCCAATTTGTGCTTCGCGCCCGATGATGGGGTCGAGGACGCCCATTTCCGCCAGGGCGGTGAGGTCACGGCTAAAATGTTCCAAAAAACCGCCTTTTTGGCCGCCCCCCCGGCGCATCATGTCTTCTTTATAGAGGCTGGCATCCGCACCCATGGACACCAGAATGTCCACGTATATTTTTTGGGTGGATATACCCAGGGTATTTAACAGGCGGACGGCGACATTTTCCGCCTCTTTTATCAGCGCCAACAGTATGTGCTCGCTGCCGATCAGTTCATGCCCAAAGCGCAGGGCCTGTACCTTTGCCTCGTCCAGGACTTTGAGGACGCGGGGTGAAAAGTCCTCCCGCTCCCGGATCAAGACATCGGAGTCGGGGGCGATTAGCTCACGAATCATCTCCTCGACTTTATCCGCGACAACGCCGTTATCCAGAAGTACCCTGGCAGCCACCCCGCTGCCTTCTTTTATGAGGCCCAGCAGTATGTGCTCCGTGCCTATATAGCCGCCTTTTAGTTTCTTTGCGTATTTCTCCGCAATTTTAAGAACCTGTCTGGCTTTTTGCGTAAACTGCGTCTGCATTTATGCTCCGCCCTTTCAATAGTTGTCATTTATTCTTCTATGTTCAGGAATTCAAATTCAAATTCATCGTCGTCGGCGAGGAAATTTTGCGGCTTCCTCGGCGGGCCGCCCTCCGGACGCTTGGGACGCTCCGCGGGGGCAGCACTCCTTGCGGCTTCCGGTGCCGCTTTTTGCGGGGCCTCATTGCCGCGGCCACCCTGCGTGGATGGCGGACGCGCGGACGATGGCGGGCGGGCGCTGCCGGGCGAGGACGCATTACCCGCCGATCGCACCACATTGGGCGGACGGCCGGGTAACTTCCTTTCACCGGCGGGACGGACAGTCCGCAGTGCCTCCGAAGTGCCCGGGCCTGACCTTAAATCACGCGGTTTGGCAGGTCCTTCTTCCATGTCGTCGTTCAAGTCGCGTATCTTGAAGAGGAGGATGGTCACAATCAGGACCAAGACAATGATGATGACCGCCAAGATGATGATGATCATCCGCTGCCTGGCAATTTGCTCCTTATATATTTCCTCGTTCTCCTCGGCAATGCTTCTCAGGCTAAGCAAGCCGTCCACCGGCCATTGCTCGCCGTGCTGCTTGTCATATAAGTAATAGTCGTAGCCGCCGGCATCGTTTTGGACATATTTAATTTCATAATCATACTCCATGGCGGAGCTGTCCACATCGCCACTGTCCACAATGTCCGTGGGGTCTTCGGGAAAGTCTTCTTCCGGCATGTTGGGGTCCGCTTCCGCGTCCGGGTCGACCAAGTCGCCGGGCGTGAGCAAATCGGAGCGGATAAAGCCACTGATCTGCGCCCCCTGGGAACTGGCGTTAATCTCGTACCAAGTCCTGCCATCCGAGGCAACGGTCTCGCCCACCAAGATGACTTCGCTGCCGCTGCCCAAAGAGGCGACGCGGTCATGCGAGGTGGAGGCGCCGGAGCGGACGGTGACGCTGTTTTGGTTGACGGTCGCATAGCGGTGGGGGATGGCGGCAGAGTCGGTGGTGCCACCATCCGTTGTGCCCGGCGTATCGGGGGTGGTGGCGGGCACCGTTCCGCTGACGCTACCCAGGTCGCCGCGGATATATCCCTCGGTATTGGCATCCACCACCACCTTATACCAGGTGTAACCGTCCGCGGTGGTTTCTTCCAATATTGTAAGACGCCTGCCCCTGGTTGTGGAGCCAACGGTGTCGCTGTTTACGCTGGGTGTCGAACGGAGATTGGCTTCCGCGACCGAAACGGTGAATTCCGCTGCAAAAGCCACCATTGCCTGCGCGGCAATGCCCAGTAATATCACCCCCACTACCACCACTCTACGTACTTTCTTGTTCATGCGAACTCCTTTCAGTCTAAGGTTTTTTATGTTTAGGCGGCCGGGCATACATCATTACCGCCGTTTGAATCGCTTGGCTCCATCGGTGCTTTCGTCGCGCTCTGCCTTGCCAAAGCCGCCTTCGATGTTGGTTTTGCGAATCTTTTCTTCGTATTGCTTATGAAAGGCGCTTTCACAATTAGCGCAGCTGCGCCCAAAGCGGATATCCACGCCGCATATCTCACAACGCAAAAAGGTACGGCTGTCACTGCTTATCTCGAAACGCTGTTCCTTGACCATGTTGTTGATCGACTTGGTGGTAATGCCGGTCGCCTGGGCAATCTGGGAGACCGTGGCTCCGGGATGCCCTTCGATGTAGTTGCGCGCTTTGCCATAGTCATCGTGCTCCGTGGCGCCGCAGTTTTCACACTTATAGCGTCCCAGGCCTTCAAAAACCATCAGCCCTTCACAGTCCTTGCACACAGTTGGCCGGCTAACATTTGCAATTCCGAATCCTTTTATCATATTCGCCATCTTGCGCCACCGCCTTTCCTTTTCTTCAAGTCATGCCGATGTCGCTGCGCATATACTTATTCTCAAAGCCAATTTTACTTGCGGCCCCGTAGGCCTTCCCGCGTGCCGCAACCACGTTTTCGCCGCTGGCGCACACACCCAAAACCCTACCGCCTTTTGTGACGATGTCGTTGCTTTCCCCGTCATGGCGCGTACCGGCATGAAAGCAATGGCAGTCTGCGCCTGGCGCGGCAAATTGCTCCAGGCCTGTTATCCGGTAGCCCGTTTTATAATCGCCGGGATAGCCATCCGAGGCCAAAACCACGCAGACGGCGGCATCATCCGTAAAAGACAGCTCTACTTCATCCAGACGGCCGTCCATGCAGGCTTCCAGGACGGACACTAAATCCGTTTCCATGCGGGTTAAGACCACCTGTGTTTCCGGGTCGCCAAAACGGGCGTTATATTCCAAGACCTTGGGCCCGTCCGCCGTAAGCATCAGACCGAAAAAGATGATGCCCTTAAACTCGCGGCCCTCGGCACGCATGGCGTCCACGGTTTTTTGATAAATGTGGCGGCGGCAAAAGTCATCGACACTGGCCGTGTAGTGGGGGCTGGGCGAAATAGCGCCCATCCCACCGGTGTTTGGACCCGTGTCATTATCACCAACCCGCTTATAGTCTTGCGCCGATGCCATGGGTTTAACGGTCTTTGCGTCCACGAAAGCCAGCATCGATACCTCGTGCCCCGTAAGGTACTCTTCTATCACCATGCTTTTGCCGGCGGCACCGAAGCTTCCATCCTCCATCAGCGCTTTGATGCCTGCGCGGGCGGCGCTTTCGTTTTCGCAAATCAAGACACCTTTTCCCAGGGCCAAGCCATCTGCCTTCAAGACGAGGGGATAGTCTGCGCTGCTGATATATGCGTAGGCGGCCTGCGCTTCGGTGAACAGCGCATAGGCAGCGGTCGGTATTTGGTATTTTTTCATCAAATCCTTGGCAAAGCCCTTGCTGCTCTCGATAATGGCCGCCCGCTTTGAGGGGCCAAAGACGCGAAAACCGGCTTGCGAAAGGATGTCTGAAAGCCCGCCTGCCAGGGGATCGTCCGGGCCGATGACAATCATATCTGGTGTTATTTTTTGGGCCGCCGTCAAGATGGCATCAAAATCCATGACCCCTATCGGCAGACATTCGGCCAGCCGGGCGATACCGGCATTGCCCGGGGCGCAGTATAGCTTGTCCACACGGGGGCTTTTTTTCAAGGCGCATATGATGGCATGTTCCCTGCCGCCGCCGCCGATTACAAAGATGTTCATGGGAAACCTTTCTGTTCAACCAACTGTTTTATCGCCTGGGGCAAAATGATCCATTCTGCCTCTTCCATTACCCGCCGTTGCAGGCCCTCGGGCGTGTCACCGGGCCAGACTGCCACCGCCTTTTGCATGATGATGGGGCCGGTGTCTAAGTCCGCATCGACGAAATGCACGGTAGCACCTGTTATTTTTACCCCCCGCTCCAGCGCCGCCTCATGGACGCGCAGACCATGGTAGCCCGCGCCGCAAAAAGAGGGAATCAGTGAAGGGTGGATGTTTATAATCCGACCGGCATAGGCACTGGTGATGCTCTTTGGCAACTTTACTAAAAAGCCGCAGGTGACGATTAAGTCCGGGGCCAGCCCATCTATCTGTGCATGCAGATGGCGGTGAAAAGCCTCGCGCTCCGTAAAATCCTTTGGCGATACACATATGGCCGGGATGCCCCTCCCCCTGGCCCGCTCCAAGGCATGGGCGGCGGGATTGTTTGAAATAACACCCGCAATTTTTACATTTTCCAAACTGCCCTTATCGATGGCGTCCATGATGGCCTGGAGGTTAGTGCCCCCGCCGGAAACCAGGATCACTAGCTGGAAGCAAAGCATAGGCCATCCTCCGCCACCGGATCACCGGCTCTTATGACATGGCCGATTTTATAGGCACGCTCTCCGGCGGCTGCGGCCACTGCCATGACTTTTTCCACATCCATACGGTCCACGGCCAGCACCATGCCCAGACCCATGTTGAAGGTACCATACATCGTCTTGTCGTTGATAACACCCGTTTTTTGAATCAGGCCAAAGATGGCCGGTGTCTCGAAGCTATCCTTATCTATCCGCGCCACATGGCCCGCGGGCAGCATCCGGGGGATGTTTTCGTGGAAGCCGCCGCCGGTTATGTGGCTGGCCCCTTTGATAACCGCGCCACTGTCGCGGATGGCTTTTAAGGCCTTGGTATATATTTTAGTCGGCGTAAGCAGTTCCGTGCCCAGACTTTTTCCCAAGATTTCATGGTATGTATTCAAGCTTTCCGCGTCCATCTTAAAAATTTGGCGAATCAGGGAAAAGCCGTTACTGTGGACGCCGGAGGAGGAAAGGCCAACAAGGACATCGCCGTCCTTAATGCTACTGCCGCTTATCATCTTACTTTCTTCCACCACACCGACGGCAAAACCGGCCAGGTCATATTCATCCGCCGGCATCATCCCGGGATGTTCGGCCGTCTCACCGCCTATCAGGGCAGCCCCGGCCATACGGCAACCCGCCGCCACGCCCTGCACGATCTTGGCGATTTTTTCCGGCTCGTTTTTGCCGCAAGCAATATAGTCCAGGAAAAAGAGCGGCTCGCCGCCGGCACAGGCCAAGTCATTTACGCACATCGCCACCAAGTCCATGCCCACCGTGTCGTGCCTATCCAGGATGAAAGCCAGCTTTAACTTCGTACCGACGCCATCCGTGGCCGACAGCAAAACGGGATGCTCCATCTGTTTTAGTGCCTGCGCGGAAAAAGCACCGCTAAAGGCTCCCAGGCCGCCCAGCACTTCCGGGCGCCGGGTGCCGCTTATATCCTTTTTCATCAGCTCAACGGCCAAATACCCGGCTTCGACGTCCACGCCGGCGCTTTTATAGTCCATGTTTGCCTCATGCTCCATTACGGCAGGAGCAGGGCCCCTGCCCTACTACCTGATCCCTGAATCCTTTAATAATCTTTATGCCCGACTTCGTGCAAACGTGCATCCTTCTCCGCGACGGCCGCGCGCATGTTTTCGCGATGGACGATAAGCTTTTTTGCCAGTTCCTCATCGGACATGGCCAACATCTGGGCAGCCAGGAGACCGGCATTTAGTCCGCCGTTTATCGCCACGGTGGCCACGGGTATGCCCGGCGGCATTTGGGCGATGGAGTAGAGGGCGTCCGCACCGCCCAGGCTATTGTTCGAATAGACGGGTACGCCGATGACCGGCATGGTGGACAGGCCTGCACTCACGCCGGGCAGGTGGGCGGCCATGCCCGCACCGGCGATAATCAGTTTAATACCCCGCTCCTTGGCCCCGCGTATGTACGTAAACAGCTTGTCCGGATCGCGGTGGGCGGAGATGATGTTCATCTCATGGTCCACACCCAGTTCATCCAGTATCTCGGCAGCCCGCGACATCACTTTCATGTCTGAATCACTGCCCATGATGATTGCTACTTTTGGCATATATGTGACCCTCCTTATCCTCTTCCTCATTTTACTAGATTTTCAATGCCGTGGCAAGGGATATTACTCCAACAGTTCAATACTTCAAATGTTCCCATAATATAATGCCCATCCTATCAGCCCCAACACCGCCCCGTTCATCACCAGGCCCAGGATGGAAAAGACACGGAATGTGTCCTTTTCCAGCAGCGCCATGATGCCCAGCGCCAAGCCGGCCAGGGAAAATATGCAGCTTATGAGCATGGCGCTGGCCAGTCTTTCCATGCCGGTGCCCCTTTGCACAAAGGCATAGTATGTAATCAGGCCCAGGCATACCAGGGATATGAGGCCCAAAATCGATGCCATGACGCCTTTGTCGGCGTGTTTTTTGTTTGTGTAGATGTAGTTTTTGCTTTTCATGGCGTTGTTGGGTGTAAGGGCTGCGCCCTTCATTAGGGCTGCGCTAATATCAATTCCTCCCCATGCGAAGCATGGGAAGCGGACGCTTGCGCTATGTGAGAAACGTTGCGTTACGTCCGAATTAGCGCAGTCCGGACTACAGCACTCACAGCGCCCCATATTGACCATAGTAGTCAACAATCGCTCGCTTTATCACATCATCCATGCATACCCGGCCGTCAATCTCGCGATTATGTAAATACGCCACCACCTCGGGCATGGTGACGATGGCGCAGGTGCTTAAGCCATACTCCCCGGCAATCTCCGCAAGGCCGGACTGCGCTCCCCGCCCCCGCTCGCAGCGGTCCAAGGAAACGACCAGGCCGATGACGGATGCGTCAGCTTGGGCCATGATCAGCGGGTAGGTCCCCCGTATGGACTGCCCGGAGCTAGTGACATCTTCGATTATGACGACCCTGTCACCATCGCGTATTTTGCTGCCGAGGATGAGGCCGGCATCGCCGTGGTCCTTTGGCTCCTTGCGGTTGGCGGCGTAGCGTATTTCCCTGCCATATAACTTTTCCAGGGCAATGGCCGTGGCCACGGCCAGGGGTATGCCCTTGTAGGCCGGGCCAAAGAGGATGTCAAAATCCAGGCCAAAGTGTGCGGCGATGGCCTGGGCATAAAACTCCCCCAGGCGGCTTAATTGGCTGCCCGTGACATATGCCCCGGCGTTCATGTAAAACGGGGATTTACGCCCGCTGCTTAAGCTAAACTCACCGAAGGACAGGGCCCCGCACTCCAGCATGAAGTGGATGAATTCTTTTTTGTAGGATTCCAAGGTGATGCCTCCTTTGGCGGCGGGAGCCAGCCTACGCCCTTTCGTGGGAACACAGTGCCCCATTTATGTCTTTTATCATATCCAGCAACGCTGCCCTGGCCGCCTCGGCGAAACCCATGATACCATAACGGGCGTATTTTTTTTCCTGGTAGGCATATGTGATGCCGCGTGATGAGCTGATCAGTGCCCCCAGGCCGTCCCGGTCAAACAAATGGACGACATCGGCGGCCTTTCCGCCTTGGGCCCCGTAACCCGGCACCAGGAAAAAGGTCTTGGGCATGAGTGTTTTAAGGCGCGCCCCCTGCTCAGGCCAGGTGGCACCGACCACCGCCCCGATATGGCTGTATCCGCTGCCGGCATCGATAAAATCCCTGCCCCAGGCCGCCACCCCTTCAGCGACCAGCTCATAGAGCGGCCGGGGCGCGGTGCCGGCATCGCCCGGGGAGAGCAGGCGGTCCTGAAACTCGCCGCTGCCGGGATTGGAGGTCTTAACGAGCACGAACAAACCTTTGTTTGCTGCCTTTGCCGCCGCGATGAAGGGTGCGATGCTGTCTGATCCCAGATAGGGATTCACGGTGACAAAATCGGCCGCAAAGGGCGAAAACACATTGCCCCCCACCCTGACTGGCCCCAGATGGGCCGCCGCATATGCCGCCGCAGTCGAACCGATGTCGCCGCGTTTTATATCGCCGATAATCAGCAAGCCTTTTTCTTTTGCGTAGGCACAGGTTTTTTGGAAAACGCTCAGTCCTTCGATGCCATATTGCTCATACATGGCAATCTGTGGTTTGACGGCGGGGATCAAATCATATATATGGTCAATAATAGCTTTATTAAACTGCCAGATGGCCTCGGCGGCCCCGGCCAGGCTTTCGCCATATGCAGCATAGGCATCCGCCCGGATATGGGCGGGAATGGACTCTAAGTGCGGATCCAGGCCGCAGACAACGGGGGCGCGGGTTTTTTTTATCTTATTGATTAATGTATCCATCATTTCACACCAGCACCGTGCGCATTTCCTCAACATAACGCTTGATATGAATGGAACCGGCATATTTTCTATGCTCATCGCCGGAAACAATCACCAGGGTCGGGGCCTGCATCACCCCATAACGGGCGGCCAGCTCCAGATTTTCTTCGGCATCGACCGTCATGTAGGATATGCCGGATAGGGCTTCCTTGGCCGTCTTGCAATTCGGGCAGGTCTTGGTGGTGAACAAATAGGCGGCGCCCTCGGGTTTTTCCACCGATACCAGCGGCTCATTATTTAAGTCGACACCGGACGAGAGCGTCACCACGCTGGTGACGGGCTTTTTTATTTGCGAATGTTGGGGCTCATAGGTAACGCGGTTTTGGAACTCGGAGAGCTTGCCGTCGTTCCAATTGGAAATCGGGCGATAGTAACCGGTGATACGGCTGTAAATCTCGCAAGTTGAGCCACATTCCGGGCAAGCTTTCTGCTCACCGGCCAGATACCCATGCTCACGGCAAATGGAATAGGTCGGCGACATCGTGTAGTAGGGCAGGCGATAATTTTCCGCAATACTGCGGATAAGTGCCGCCGCCGCCTTCCAATCCGGCAGCTTCTCACCCAGGAAGGCGTGGAAGACCGTGCCCGAGGTATAGAGGGTTTGGAGTTCGTCCTGGATGTCCAAGGCGTCGAAAATATCCCTGGTATAATCGACGGGCAGATTCGAGGAATTGGTATAATAAGGAATGTCCGAGTGCGCACTCGCCGCCTTGATGGCCGGCCACCGCATGCGGTCGTGCTTGGCCAGGCGGTAGGAGGTACTCTCGGCCGGGGTCGATTCCAAATTGAAGAGATCGCCGTATTTTTCTTGATAGTCCGAGAGACGGCTGCGCATATGCAAGAGCACCTCACGGGTAAATTCCTGGGTTTTCTTGTCGCCCATGTCGGCGCGCAGCCAGTTGGCATTCAGGCCCACCTCGTTCATCCCAATCAGGCCTATGGTCGAAAAATGATTGTCAAAGGAACCCAGGTACCTCTGGGTATAGGGGTATAGGCCCTCGCTCATCAGCTTGGTGATGACCTCGCGCTTGACATGGAGGGAACGGGCGGAAACATCCATCATCCGGTTTAAGCGGCGGTAAAAATCGTCCTTGTCCGTCGCCAGATAGGCGATGCGCGGCATGTTTATTGTCACGACCCCAATCGAGCCGGTGCTCTCACCGGAGCCAAAATAGCCGCCGGTCTTTTTCCTAAGCTCACGCAAATCCAGGCGCAGACGGCAGCACATACTGCGGACGTCGCTGGGCTCCATGTCGGAATTTATATAATTGGAGAAGTAGGGCGTGCCGTACTTGGCCGTCATCTCGAACAGGAGGCGGTTTTCCTCATTGTCCGACCAGTCGAAGTCGCGGGTGATGGAATAGGTGGGGATGGGGTATTGGAAGCCGCGGCCATGGGCGTCGCCCTCGATCATCGTCTCGATGAAGGCACGGTTGATCATGTCCATTTCGGCTTTGCAGTCTTTGTAACAAAAATCCAGTTCCTTGCCGCCAACAATGGCCGGCATGTCGGCCAGGTCGGGGGGAACGGTCCAATCCAGGGTGATGTTGGTGAAGGGAGCCTGCGTACCCCAGCGGCTGGGGGTGTTGACCCCATAGATAAAGGATTCGATGCATTTTTTCACGTCGCGGTAGGACAGTTTGTCCGCCTTGACGAAGGGAGCCAGATAAGTATCAAAGGAAGAAAAGGCTTGGGCGCCCGCCCACTCGTTTTGCATGATGCCGAGGAAGTTTACCATTTGATTGCAAAGGACGGACAGATGGGCGGCGGGGGCGGAGGTGATCTTGCCGGTAATGCCGCCGAGACCGTCGGTAATCAGCTGTCTGAGCGACCAGCCGGCACAATACCCCGTCAGCATGGACAAATCATGGATGTGGATGTCGGCCCCGCGGTGGGCATCGCCTATCTCCGAGTCATATATCTCCGTCAGCCAGTAGTTTGCGGTCACGGCCCCGGAGTTTGAGAGAATCAGCCCGCCGACGGAATAGCTGACAGTGGAGTTTTCCTTCACCCGCCAGTCGTTTAGTTTCACGTAGCTATTGACGATTTCCTTATAATCCAGGATCGTCGATTTCATGTTGCGGATTTTCTCGCGCTGCTTGCGATAGAGGATGTAGGATTTGGCCACGTCTGTATAGCCGGTCTGCTCGAGTACTTTTTCCACGCTGTCCTGGATGTCCTCGACGGTGATGCTATCCTCTCTTAACTTGCTTTGAAAATCGGCCGTCACCCGCAACGCCAATAAATCTATGATTTCATTCGTATAGCGGCTGTCCGTCGCATTAAATGCCTTCATCACGGCATCGTTTATCTTTGTTAATGTAAACTCTGTTACTTCCCCATCCCTCTTTACCACTCTGAACATATCACACCTCCATTGTGTTTTTCATAACTCGTAACGCACATCTATCTTAACATCGTAAAATATGCTTGTCAACAACAAAAACACAAGATATTGTGGGAAATTTTTCCGGAGCCATAATATCTTGTATAATCGCCTATATAAGGGCTTGCGGGGCTTTGACTGACCTGGTCGGTCTTTTTACGGGGACTGGCAGACGCCCAACAGATAAGGCACGGCGCGAGTGGGGTGACCGGGATGGTCAATGGGTGGCGGGCCTCCTAAAAAACACTCAAAAAAATCCACTCTTGCCAACACCCACCGCCCTATTGTATAATAATATATGATTTTCCCAGAAAGGACTTGACTTTTATGGTAGTCTCCCACACAATTAGACAGACAGACAGACAGACAGACAGACAGACAGACAGACAGACAGACAGACAGACAGACAGACAGACAGACGGCTAACACCACCGTTTTTTTGTCATTCCCTAAACATGAAAACCCGGCGGCCTATTCTAATAGAATGGGCCGCTTTTGTAATGGCATTTTGTAATGGAAAAGGAGGAGAATAGATGAACACAAGAAAAACACTCACAAAAACTGTTGCCTGGATGCTCGCTTTCATCTTGCTGGCCGGCGCTACGCCTCACGCGGCTTTTGCCGCAGAGGAAGAAACGGGCGGCAGGCTGTGGCTCCCACTAGAGTCCACCGAGGGCGATGGCGACACGGAGGAGGGCGACCCCACCCAAGACCCCGTCACCCCGGACCAAGAACCCGTCACCCCGCAAGGTTCCCTCCCCGCAGGGGAGGAAAGTGCGGGACCCCCTGAAAGTAACGGTGACCCCACCCAAGAACCCGTCACCCCGGACCAAGACCCCGTCACCCCGCAAGGTTTTAGTGCGGGGCCCCCTGAAAGTAACGACACCACCCACCTCACCCCCCTAAGCACCACCCATGTCTGGAACGCTGGAGGAGGACTTATAACTAGTATTGCCGATGGGGACATCATAAAAATCGAATCCGGCGCCCAAGGCACACTCACCGTGCCGGATGACGTAAACGTGACCATAATCGGTGGTAACTCGCCACAAGACCCCGTGAAATTCACCTATACGCAGCTGACCCACATCGATATAAAACACACTATCAATATCGGCGATAACGCCAGCGTCACCTGGGCAGCGCATGCCGAATACCTCCTGCCGGGCATTCTTCAAGGTAACTCGGTTTCGTCCACCGCCATCACGCTGTCCGGCCAGGCAGACAGTAGCTTCCGCATCACGGGCAGCATAAGCGTGATCACCGATAGGATTCATGGTCTCCACCAACTCAATGGCATAGTCGCCGAAGATGTGCACATTGAGATAGACGGCGGCCAACTACGAAAAAACAGTTTACCTCACAGAGAAAGCGAAACCGATCCTATTACGATGCAGGGTTCCGCCCTGGATGTCACGGGCGGCAGCATCACCATGAAAAATGAAGCTTCCGTCATATCCTTCAGGGGAACCGCCATACAGGCCGATGAAAGTAATATATCGCTGACCGGTGCTGCCGTGGTTATCGCGGATGATATTAACAACCACGGTAATTACGCCGCTGGTCTCCCCCATTGTAGCAGCGGAGACGCCATATTTAGCCAGCACGGCTCCGTGTATGTGAAGGACTCCACAGTCAAAGCAATTGGTTCATTTAGCGGCTCTGGTATAACGGGCCAGTCTTCTGCTAGTGCCATTCGAATTAATAATGTCTTGGAAGACAAGACCAAGCCCATAGGATCTCTTGAAGTAATCAATTCTACAATACATAGCGATAGAAGCGAAGCCATAACTATGCGTAATTTTTCTGATAATCTTGAACCTACTGTCCATAACTATATCCGCATAAGCGGCTCCACAATCTCTAGCGGGGAGGCTAGTGGCATACGTAATAATACGCAAAATCATACCGATTTTTCGCTGGAAAATTCCGAAGTCGAAGCGGGGATGTTCGCGATATATGGCGGCTCCTATGGCAGCAAGGCCCAAATAACAGATTCCACACTCATCGGCGGGCTCGGTGCCGCGCGTTTCTATGGTATAATCTCAGAAATAGAGCTAATCGACTCTACACTACGGGGGAATATACGTGGCTTAGAGGTTAACACGGAAAATGCCCATGGGGGCGGAGATAACATTATCACCGTCCGCGACAGCACACTGACGGTTACCGGAATTAATGTGGCGGAAAATGAGACTGTGAATGCAATCCGTTTGTTAGATACTTCCCGCCAATTCGAAGCAAGCACCATCCTCAACCTGGAAGAAGGCACGGTCATTAATGTCGCGCCCACCGCACTCGGCAGCATGGGTATCTATGTCGAAGGAGAGATAAGCAAAAATCACACCATAAACATGAGTGGCGGCGAGATAAACGTCAGTGGCACGGCCGTTGGCATCCTTGCCCCTGCTGAAAACAACGCCGTGAACATGAGCGGCGGAAAAATTAGTGCCGTGGACGGCGCAATTGGTATCTCGACCGTGGATATGGTTGAGATAGTAACACAACTGATGCAACAGCCACCGAGTTTTGACTTTTCAGATGCTTATCGAAATACTGCTCCCGTCACCGTGAGCGGCAACGCCGAGATAGAAGCCACGGGTTTAATCGCAGGATTCCTGGCCAGTTTTATTCCCAGTGGAAGTGCTGTATTGTCCGTCGGAGACGTGAACGTTTCCGACAGTGCCCGGCTAATGGCGAAAGAGGGTGCGGCCATCGCCGCCTTTGGAAACGTGCTAATGTCAGAAAACGCCCTCGCCTTCGCCCACGGCAAAACGATAGACGGCGCGGGTACAGGCGATGTAATCAACCGATTCGGCAACCCTACCCATCCTTTCCCCGTGCCCGGCACCCTCTCCATCACCGGAAACGCCCTGGCCATCGCCTGGGATGACAGCGACTATACGGACGCTACCCCCTACACCCTCGGCGAGGATGATGACATAAAATACATGGTCACCGCCAGCACCCCCCGGGAGAGCAGCGCCCTGTGGGCCCGCGAGGGTGAGGCCGGCGCGCTGCAAAACGGCATCCACTATTTTAACGGCGCGGACGCGGACGACCCAAACGCAAGCGACGGCTTCATCCCGCTGGAGGTGACGCTGGTATCGGCCAACCCGCCCACGGGGGAAATCCGCATAACAGGACAACACTCCGGCGACAATCCCACGCCATTCATATTCGACGTTCTTCCCGCAACCCCCGGCAACGGACTGGCCCTGCAAGGCGGCATGAATGTCTTAATCAGCGGACAGGACGGCCTGTATGACCCCTTGCCAAACACCAGCATCCAATACCTGACAAGTACTACACCACTGGATGAGAGTGGCTTAGATTCGAAAGAATCCGGGGATTGGACAGTCTACGATGGTGTCATCCCGCTAACCACCACCGGGACATACCATGTTTATGCCAAACTGACAGACAAGGGCCAAACAACCTATGTCGGCACGGATGACATCCTCATCTATGCGGCGGCCACGATGGATGAGACCAGCTTCGAGCATCCAAAAGGCAGCAGCGACGATCTGGCGGTGGAAGTTACGCTCCAGGATAATGGTTTCCACAAAATCATGCGAGCGGACACCGCCCTGATTGAGGGAAACTATAGCTGGGATCAAAGCAGTGGCACCCTGACGCTCATGGCCGCATATCTTAATTCCCTGGAGACGAAGGAACACCATTTTGAGCTGTGGTATCATCCGCTGGGCGATGATACGTTTGTGTTCACGGACGGCGACGCGCCCATGCTGGCATTCAGCGTGACGGTCGCCCTGCCGGAAACCACCGTGACCGTGCCCGTCCCCGACATCACCTACGGCGAGCCCCTGAATGTCAGGGCGGAAGCGGCGGCGGGCGGCGATTACTTCACATATCACTACGAAGGCACCCTGGCGGACGGGACGTCCACGCCCTACGCCAGCGACCAACCGCCCACCGACCCCGGCACCTACACGGTGACGGCCACACTGGAAAGCGAAACCCACATGGGCAGCGGCG